>TARA_B110000858_G_C17809997_1_pt1 | contig 18017 bp, 13 predicted proteins | sample TARA_B110000858 | Tara Oceans TARA_B110000858 (sample SAMEA4398247) | marine metagenome | biome: Polar Biome; feature: [SRF] surface water layer (ENVO:00010504); material: water (ENVO:00002006), including particulate matter (ENVO:01000060) such as... | depth 5 m | reverse complement strand
CCTCGAATGTGACTACTGTCGGTCTCGGTAAAGATGATGACATCATCGCGTTCATCATTGTTCAGCGCGACTGGAATGATATCTCCGTTCACAACGCCCCGACTTAATTCGATTACTGAGTCAGCAGTTCTGTTTGCGACAGCGTCTAAGTAACGATTGTCTCCTAGGGCGCTGTTTTCGATAATATCGCGAATATTGAATTCATAGTTGTCGCGCTCTCTAGAATAGTTCAGCGTGTTGAGAAACAAATCGGAATCCTTGCCGGGTATGTCCTGGACTTGAATACTGTTCAGAAAGAACTGAAGCTGATTGTTAGCCATCAGAATTAGGTCTTGCTGATCGACCTTGTCATCCAAGCTGGCAAGGCTGCTAAAAGTTTCTTCCTCAAGGCGCGCGTCATCGACTTCTCGTTGTATGTCTCTGAAGCTTGATGTCAGCTTAATCGCCGAAGGGAATTTTAGGTCTATAGTTACCTTGCGGGAGGGCCGGCGTGCGAATTTTTCTCCGTCGTTAGGGTAGATGAAGGCTTCTATGGCGATGCTGCCGGACAGGGCAAGCCAGACGAAGATGTCTCCTACGGAGATACTTTCAACTCGCCATAGCCAGAGGTCCTTTAATCCATCCTCATTTTCATCCCGCAAGAAGGTGCTCAGTACGTTACCTCCCGATCGAAGCACCTGCCGTGCTTGTGTGAAATTCATGCCTAGCTCGCTGCCAACAAACAGGGAAACTTTACCGCCCTCTCGTAGTAGCAGGTCGTCTATACCGTCGCCGTTTACATCGTCAAGAATTTCTTCGTGGGTAAGGGCTAATAGTCCGGTCAGATTGGAGAAATCCAAATTGTCGATATCAAATTCGCCCAGCCTTTCCTCTATCTCCAGAATATTGAGGGAATAACTGGCCTCATTAGGAAAATAAGCGCTAGAGTTTGTATTGGCGAGAAACACATTTAATGCTTCGTCCGTGCGAGAAACCAGATCATCGAAGCCGTCGCTGTTGACGTCTCTGAGTTCCATCATGGGGATTCGAATAGACTGACCTGTACGTCGTTCTAGATTGTCCCCATTTAGGTTCGTTTGCATGCGTAATTCTGAGCGTATGCTAAGAGGCGCTTGATATTGGTAACTTCCGGTGGCGGTGTGCTCATCGCTGATGTGAAGATTAATAACGCCCGCTCCGGGAATTAGCAAGTCGTCGATATCATCGCCGTTAATGTCCCTTGAAAAATGTAGACGGTTCATGCCCTTGCTCAAAAAACCATTTAAATTCGATTTGATGGATTGTGGTGCGAGCAGTGCTTGATCCTCAGCAGACCATGATAAGACTTCCTTGCCGTCGATCAGCGCGATGATAGCCGTGCCGCTGCTGTACTGTGTGCTTAGATCCCAGCCAATGGCCTGACCCGGAAACTCGATGCTGCTGTAGCTTCCGAAATCGAAGCCACTTTCGGTCTGAAAATAGATCAGCAAACCCCTCTCTAGTACCGCTAAGAGTTCTAGCAAGCCGTCTCCATCGAGATCGACGACGATGAGGTTCTCAGTCTCCAGCGGAAGCTGAAATTCTTGTTGATTGAAGCTCAGTTCGCTAGCGGGAGCTGCTGCGCCGCTAAGCATAAAGCCGATGCCGAGAATTGCCTTTGCAAATGAGGCTGTGCGAATCATGGAGTGGCCACCAGCAGTGTGGTCGTGGTGCCGTGGCGCAGCAATAGGTCTGGCTTGCTGTCCTGATTCAGCTGCAATACCTGAAACTCGAATACAGTGTTTGGAGAGACGTATTCCCAAAACGGCTGGCTCTCGATTGCCAGCTCTTCGTCGATTCTCTTGGCGGCGAGTGTGCCATTCTCAGTAACGAAGAGGGCATCCTTGCGACCGTCGCCATCGATGTCATAGTGCAGGGACATCTGCTCCGATAGGCCGCGCACATTCGCTGCCGAGAAGCTCTCGTCGAGTCTGGAATTGGGGCGTCGATTGAAAAATTGATTCTCTCCTGCATTGCTGCTTCCAAATAGTAGCTGTGAGCGATTGATGCTCGCGTTGCGAATCGCATCGACCACAGGAATTGTGTAGTAGCTAACATTTAATAGCGGGGCGGAGTCTTGCTGTAGTTGAATTATATTGAGTCGCACGTCATAGCCCGAGAAGCGCATGACCTGACTTGCTTGTTTTAGATCGAAGGAACCGTTCTGATTGCGATAGAAAGAGGCGCTACGGTCGTTTCCTTCTCCGCTTATGCGTATGAGATCGAGTAGCTTGTCATTGTCCACATCGACGAGTTGTATATCGCCCCGCGTATCTATGCTACCGCTCCAATCTGGCTCGCTGTTGAAACCCTTTTGTGCATCCTGAAAATGAAGGTTTAGTTGTCCGAGGCCGTCCTTGCCCTGATTGATGTAGGCGATGTCTGAAAGGGTGTCCTCATTTAACTGTGCGATGATCGCGCTTGGCATCCAGTTCTCGGCGCGTAGCAAAGAGCTTGCGGGTTCTTCGTTTGCATTCCGTTGTTCGACGAAATCATCGAAATAGGAATCGGATTCGACGTTCAGCTCGATAACGACACCCTCTTCGGCATTGATGCCGATTCGAGTATCCAAATTAAGGTTATTGCGACCTCTTTGCGCGGCTAACAGAGATCCATTGTCTGCGCTGAAGGTGGAGACCAGCTCGAAGACTTCATTGCCTCTGCCTTTGAACAGACCGTAGACGCCGTCACCGGGTAGTAGCAGGTCTATCTCTCCATCGTTGTCGATATCTTGTGGCCGGCTAATAAACTGCACTTTTTCTAGATCGGGTACGGCGGCAATCAATTCCCATTCCAGCAACTGCTTGATGTTGCCCCCATAGCCTTCGAGGGCGGAGGAGAGGCTGAACACGCCAGAGTTGGAGATTAGTAGCAGTTCACTGCCAGGCAGAGCCCTGAGGTCGGCGAAAGCGACCGCTATGATTTCTGTCTTAATCTCGATGCGCTGCGCAGTTGTGGAGAAGCTTCCGTCGGCTTGCTGATGAAAGATATGTAATTCGCGCCCAATCCCGGTTTGGTAATTGGCATGGATGATGTCTTTGAGCCCATCTCCATTGAGATCCTCAAATGCGAGCTGTCGTTCCCAGTTGTTTTCTCGTTCCAGTTCGAAGGCACTATAATTGGCTTGTGCAAACGCGGTGCTGGACAGCAGCGCATAGATGCCAAGACTTGAAACGGCCAATCTCATCCTGCACTTGATTAATAGTCTTCTGATTGACACTTTGATTTAAGCTTCCTTAGTTTTCTTCTTCAGTCAGTTCACCTAGGTCACTGCTGTAGTTTATTAGGCCGAGAATGCTGTGTGATCGTTCCTCAGCTACTCGCTTATAGCTGTAGAGAGAAAATAACCAAAGATCCAATATATCCAGGTTCTTTGAGTCTGGCGCGAGCGAGGCTTGATAGCGAAGTAGTGGCCAGATAGATATTGTGCTCACGCGTCTGCCTGGATCCCAAAGCTCGAAGCGTTTTTCCAAAACTGATTCGCCATCAAAGACGCTTACGTTTACGGCTTCTCCTAGTTTGAACTCTGAGTTAAACCGATTGACTAAATCCTGCGCCGAGTTAAGAGGCGCATTGTTTACTGCCAAGATCACATCGCCGACTTCGATCTCCGCATCATCTAGCGGACTCTGCTGGTAAACATCCATAACCCGTGCAGCGGCGATCGGGGATTGCTGATTGATGCTGACCATCTCCGTGCGATAGGCGGCACGACTCGCGATAGGGTCGATACGGTACAGCTCGCGCGGGACAGGATTACTATTGATGCTGCGAGGAATCACGGTAGCCTCGAATACCACGGTATTTCTGCGCACATTGAAGACTGTGTTCTCAATCCCCGGCGTCTGTTGCAGAGCCAGAACAACGTCGGGATGATTGGTTAAGGTTCCATTGATGCTAAGAATAATGTCGCCTAGCTGAATTCCGGCTGAATCCGCAGGGCCATTGGCTGCCACGCCGCGCACGCGAACGCCGGGCAGTATTTTGATATTGCTGAGGGAATCGCTCTCGTTCAGAGCAAGTTCGACACCGAAATCGATTCTGGCGTCCAGGGGAACTGTTGTGTCTGCGAAGCTAATATCTTCCGCCGAGAGGCTTAAGGTGGGTACTAGTATGGCCGGCTCGTAACTGACGCAGCCAGCTAGCAGCAATGCTAGGAGAAGGGGAAATATCAAGATGCCGCGTTTCGCTCTACTTGTGCACATACTTATAGTTTCCTTCGTTGCACGATCCATAGACCAGCGGCAAAGAACAATGCCAGTGCTGGAAAGGGCGCCCACATATTCAATTGCAGCACGTGCGCATCTATTAATACATCGGAGTAGCCGCGAACTATTCGGCTAACGGATTGCAAGTAAGATTGATCGATTAGGGATGGCAGATAGCTCGCATACAGATAGTTAGCCATGTTCCCGAGTAGCCCCTTAAAAATATCTATCGCCAGCGTAATGCCCAGCGCGGTAGTAATAGCCTGAGTTGCCGATTGCGCAGACACCGAGATTAACAGGCCAAAGGCAATGGCAGCTGGCAATGGTAGTAACGCCAAGCGAAGGCCTAGCCAGATTTCTTCGCGAATCTCCTGCTCGCTGATAAGCTCAAAACCATCTTCAACTATCGCGCCATATTCCCAGAGCGCCCCGCTGAGCAGGTAGCTGGAAACTAGCAGAATTAGGACGGACAGCAGAGCTAGCAAATGTAGCTGCAGCAGTTTTGCAGTGAGTACGCTGCGGCGGCTTACGCGTCTGATCAAACTATGGCGAATGCTGCCAATATCGCGCTCATAACTGAAACTGTACGCAGCCTGGGCGACTAGTAGCAGCCCTAGCATGGTCAGGCCGGTAGTCAAGCCATCTACGAAGAAGCCATAGGCGTTGTTAGCCGCCGACTGCTCGAAATCGGAATTGCCTAACAAGCTGTCTCGTGCCTGCTCACCGGCCTCGGTGAGTTTTACCAGCAGCAATTGTACGGCAGCGATCAGAGCGGGTGCTACCACGATAAGTTTGCTGGCAAAGCTGCGTAGCGCGACAAAGAGTTCCGACTTGATGGCGACCAGCAGACCGTTCACTTCGCTTCCTCGCTGGTGATCTCGCGGAATAGACCGGCGAGCGAGGCGCGTTTTAGGATTAACTCCGCTACGGGTATTTGCTTTTCCACGAGCGCCTGATTGATAGCCATAGAGTCACCATGAGTAATACTAATATTCAGGTAGCCGTCAGAATCGATGCCGAGCAGTTCTGCGCCAGCAATATTCTCCAGTACTTCGCTTGCTGCTTCACTATTCGGTGTCTTAATCTGTAATGTAGTCTGAGTATTTCCTAACAAATTTCTGATGGTGTCGCTGCGAGTAATCTTTCCTTGGTGCAGGATAGAAATATGGCTGCATATCTGTTCTAGGTAGGGGAGTTGATGGCTTGAGAGCAGGAACGTTGTGCCGTGATCTCGATTCAGCGTGCTGATTAACTCGAGTACATCGTCCACACCTTCTGCGTCGAGTCCGTTGAAAGGCTCGTCTAATACGATAAATTCGGGATCTCCTAATAAGGCCTGAGCAATTGATGTGCGACGCTTGTTGCCAAGTGAGAGCTTTTTGATCTTGAAATCACTGAAGCGACTAATGCCTAACATATTCTCTATATGGGAGGCACTGCGAGTCGGTTTCTCACAGAGTAGTCGGGCGTGTTGTAAGCACTGGCGCACGGTTAAGTTGGGGTGAAGACTCGGGCTATCGAAAATGGCAACGAGCCTACCTTTTGTGAGATGTAGTTGCTTGGGTGCGTGTCCCAGTGCCGTGATGCTGCCTGAATTGAAGGCCTGAAGTCCGAGTATGCATTCAATAGTCGTAGTCTTGCCCGAACCGTTCAGGCCGACTAGGCCGTGTATTGATCCTTTTTCTATTTGTAAATCGAGACCATCTAGGACCGAAAATGAACCGTAATTCTTTTTTAGTCCTGTAACGGATAAGGCTTGCATGCAGGAGTGTGCTCGCTGGTAATGCTGTGCGTAAGAACATCGAATTGAAGATTAGCGGCGGCTTCGAAGCTGCCGCTAATCAGATCACTTTCTTTAATCTAGTCTCAACTTAGTCTACGAACAAGTCGTTTACTTGGATTTCTTTGACCGTACCAAACTGCTCAAGGTCCTCTTGCTTGAGGATCGATAGATCGCCGACTATTGAGATCAGCTTAGCTCTGTCTTTGACGTGCTCTTGTTGAAAGCGCAGCAGATCGTCCATGCTGGCAGTCTGCAATTTCTGATAGCTTTCCTTGCGTGGATCGCCCTCTATGCCGAGACGTTCCCAGCCGCGTACTGCGCCGATAACCTCGCGGAAACTAATCTTTGAGGTGCGGTAGCGGTTCAGGAGAGATTCTACCGAAGTTTCAAAGCGCTCATCGGACTCCGGCATATTATCGATCAAGTCGATGAAAGCGCTTAGCGCATCGGCAGTCTTATCAGTTTGAGTGCCGATGGAACCCAGCATAATGTTCTGATCGTTCAATCTGCCTCCCTGTACATAGCGCGCACCGGCCGAGTAGGCGAGAGCTCGTGCCTCACGCAGTTCCTGAAAGACTACGCTGGACATACCGCCACCAAAATAGTTGCTGTAGATAGAAGACACGAGGCTGTCATCGCGGTCGTAGACGCCATCAGGGAATTCAATGCGTACCTGTGCCTGTGCCGTCTGTTGATCTACGACATAGATTTCCGTCTCGTCTATATCTCGTGCTGTGCGGAAACGATAGTCTGGAGTATCTGCAAGTTCGTCAGCGATCGGATGTTGGCGTCGCAGCACCGCCACTAGATCTTCCAAGGGCATTGAGCCGGTATAAGAAAGAGTGTGTTTGAAGTTCAGTAACTGTGCCGGAAGCGCGAGGAGTTCGTCGACTGTCGAAGTCATTATTTCTTCGCGTGTGAGCGCTTCCAGCATTGGCGATTCTTCTCCGTAACGATTGTAGAGTGTCAATGCTCTGGAGATTGCCGGAGGAGAGCTCTTCTGATCTTCTCGCGCTTTCAGCAAGATCCCCTTCATCTGTTCCAGTGTTTGCTCATCGCTGCTCGGATTCTTGATCAGCTCCATGGCAAGAGCCAGTGAGGCTTCGAATTGTTCATCGAGACCCGAGATAGAGATGCCTGATGCGTTTTCTCCAGCGCCGAATCTGAAATCGGTACCAATCTGGTACCACTGCTTCTGCAGTTCTGCATTTGTTCTGCTGCTTGTCCCCGCAACATCCATCAAAGCCGCAGCCAGATTGAGTTTCTCGTTTTCTTCCGTGCCTACTTCTATATTTATTGAGAAGGAGAACAGATCATTGAGAGGATTAGGGGCGTAGTAGAGCTGTACGCCATCGGCGAATTCGATGATGCGGTAGTCTCGGTCTGCCTCGACATAGCTTGGCTCGATCTCTTCATATTCCATCGCCAAAATGTGCGCTGCAAACTCAGACTGTAGCGATGAGTCGATGTTTACCGGATCGATCTGCGGCTTTTCGACGGCGGGAATCTCATTCTGCTCGTCGATTCGATAAACGGCCACATAGTCGTCAGCAAAGTATTTGTTGGCGACATCTACGACATCTTGCTTGGTCAGTTGACTCATTCGATCGAGTTCGGCTATGTGGTTCTCCCATTCGGAACCCTGAATGAACGAGTCGCGCATAATGCTTACTCTTGCTTGATTAAATTCCAAGCTGGCCTTTTCGTTCTTCTTAAAGTCGTTGATGATCGCTGGGATAATCCATTCTTCAAATTCACCCGACTTAATTATCTCTAGTTGATCGAGAAGGAGTTGTTCGACTTCTGCGAGAGTCTGATCCTGCTTCGGTATGCCATATAGATTCTGTGAGCCAGCATCATTCAAGAACATTGGCGACGAACCGGCGCCAGAAACTAACTGCTGCTGATTCAGATTCAGATTGATAAGCCCGGCTGTGCGGTTGTCCAGAATCATGTCCACTAATATGAGTGCTTCCTTATCTTCGCTGCCGTTGCCCGCTGTGCGGAAGGCGAGTTGTACCTGCTCTTCCCCTGGGTATTGCACGGTTTTTCGTTCCGCACCATGCAAAGGCTCTTCAATCCAAGGGCCGATTTCAGGGATCGGCTTTTGTTCCCAGCGGGAAAATTTCTCGCTTATCAGTTCGATAGTCTCGATAGGGTCGATATCGCCACTTATGAAGATGGCCATGTTGTTAGGTACATAGTAGGTGTCGAAGTAATTCTGGATGTAAACCAGTGAGGGGTTCTTCAGATGCTCGACTGTGCCGATTGTAGGTTGCTGCCCGTAGGGGTGAACCTTGTATAGGGTCTCGTTGACAGCGGTTGCTATGATGCGCCCCGCGTTATCTAGTGAACGATTTTTCTCTTCATAGACCGTTTCCAGTTCGGTGTGAAAGAGCCGAAATACCGGCTTGATGAATCTATCGGATTCGACTTCTGCCCATTGCCTGAGACGATTCGAGGGCAGGCCAATCTTGTAGACAGTTTCCTCAAAGGAGGTATGTGCATTCAGCGCACTGCCGCCCATGCTGTTGTAGAGTCGGTCTAATTCTCCTGGTACGGAATACTGAGCGGCCAATTGTGCTTCGTTATTTATTTCTGCATAGATTTCTGCGCGCCGAGCTGTGTCCGTCTCGTCATGGTGCTCCTCATACAGTGCAACGATGCGGTCGAGGTGTGGTTTCTCTAGAGAGTAGTCTAGGCTGCCTAGGTGCTGATTGCCCTTGAACAGTAAGTGCTCGAGATAGTGGGCCAAGCCGGTGCCGTCACTCGGGTCGTTCTTGCTTCCAGCGCGCACTGCGATCTCGGCATAGAATCTTGGTTCTTCGTGGTTTTCAGTTAGATAGACGCGGAGGCCGTTGTCCAGTTCGAATATCTGTGCGTCTAGGGGATCGTTCGCATTCGGGGAGTTTATTCTGCTATAGCCGGCTTCGGCTGCAATATTTGTAGAGTTTCCATTGTCGCTACAGGCGACCAACGTCAGCAGGGAAATAGCGAGTAGGCTGCTTCGCGCCCGATCCCTAGCTGTTCGTAATTCAGGCATATCTAGACTCCGTTAAATAAGATTGTTGAGGGCCGCTTGTCCATGGCAGCAAGCTCACTAATGTATGGCATTCTGCTAAAAAATGTAAGTCAGCAGGGCTGTCTTGATGCCGAGTGAAGTGTGCAAGATTAAAAAAACTAGCAGAATCCAGTTATTGTCCAGATATGCAGCGTTGGTTGAAGGCTGTGGCCTCAAGGTTTTTATTAGCTCTTTAGGTTTCTGCTTAAGTTTCTGGAAAAACGAATGCAAATCAGATTGTTATCCCGCTCGTCCAGACGTCGACTGGTCGCTAAAATACACGGATTCTGCAGAATTCAGCGTATAATTCCCTGCTCAGTTCGATACCCGTTGGAAATACCGTGCCATGCCGGCTAAGTCTATGAAATTAATAGCTAAATTTTCCGTCGTTCTCCTAAGCGGGAGCGCGCTGCTGAGCTGTACGGCGAATTCCTACCGGCAAGACGCAGATCAGGAAACCTATGAGGCCATAGCGGACAAGACGAATCTCGTACCGGGAATGACGGAAAGAATAGAGATCGATGAGGAGAAGACTGTTGATCTGAGTGGTTTTCCCACAAATGAGGATAGCTACGAGTTTTTGGACAATGAGGCTGACAGTGAAGTCGGTGCGCATATCCTCAGCCTGAATGTCGCCCTAGATCTGGCATTTCAGCACAGTCAGGTATATCAAACTCAGAAAGAATCGCTCTATCTTGAGGCGCTTGCACTAACCTTCGACCGCTATCGCTATACACCGGTTTTTAATGCATCTGGCGGTGCCGATTATCAGTGGGATGCTGAAGATCAATTCGTTACTGACATGCAAGCCTTGACCGGTATGAGCACGCTTAGCACTAGCGAGAGGGTGGATGCGAGCACTAGCCTAGGTGCGCGCTATTTTCTCAAGAGCGGTGGAGCCATCGCCTTGAATCTAAGCAATAATTTTACCCGCTTCCTGACTGGTGATGTCAGCGAGTTGGGAACCAGTGCATTGATCGGTTCATTCACCCAGCCTTTGCTTCGAGACTTTGGCAGTGATATCGAAACTGAAAACCTAATACAAGCAGAGCGTGATCTGCTCTACCGTCTTAGGGATTTTACGCGCTTTCGGAAGACGTTTGCCGTTGACGTTGCCTCTGCTTACTTCTCGGTCTTGCTTAACAGAGAGACAGCAAGAAACAACTATGCGGGTCTGTTGGCTAACAACCTCTCACTAGAACGCGAACAGGCATTTCAGGCAGAGGGCCTACGCACGCTTTTGCAGGTGGGTCGACTCGAGCAGTCTTCCCTGCAACAAGATCTGCGTTGGACGTCTTCGATCACGCGATACAAACGCAGCTTAGATGATTTTAAGATACTCCTCGGTCTACAGGCAGAGGAAAATATAGCCCTGGACGACAACGAGATGGTGCTGATTTCGGAAACGGGGATGGCTAGTCCGGACCTTAGCCTCGAGCAAGCCATGGATCTCGCCATACAGACTCGCCTAGACTTGTACAACGGCCTCGACCGGGTTCAGGATCGTGCCCGAAAGATAGAAGTTGCCGCGAATGCACTCAAGCCCGGGCTGGACCTGAGCCTCGTCGCTAGTGTGCCCAGTGCTAATGACGGCGATCTCGGCGAGTTGGATTTCGAGAATGCGCTGTATACCGCTGGGCTCGATCTTGAATTGCCCTTAGACACTAAACTGGATCGAAATAGTTATCGTCGAGCACTGATCGACTACGAAGTTGCTTCGCGAAACTATTTGCTGGCGATGGATAATATTAAGTTGGATGTCGTCGACCTGTGGCGACGCATGAATCAAGCTAGAAAAAATTATGAGATTAATTTGACCAGCGTTCAGATCAACGAACGCCGTGTCGAAGAAGCCGAACTGCGTGCCGAATTAGGGCTTGGAGATATTCAAGATACGGTAGATTCGCAGAACGATCTAACGGCTGCACAAACGGATTTAATCAGCTCGATCGTAGATCATAATATATCTAAGTTGGAATTTTGGAGAGACTTAGGTTTGTTGTATGTCGACGATAGTGGGCAGTGGGAGGAAGGTGTTAATGAATCAAGATAAGCCGAGTTCAGTTGAGAACCCTACTGTTCGTCAATTTTGGGAAAAAATCCCCGAGCCCGTTCGAGCTAAGCTTATTGAGCAGAAGGCAAACTTCTTGGCGGCTAAGAAACAGACTCAATATGCCATCGTTGCCTCGGTATTGGTTTTGTCTGGCCTGCTGTTATCTCTCGGCGGCAACTCGAGTGACGATATTACCGGCAGTATTACTTTCGAGGTTAGACGTGGGAACCTAGACATAACCGTATTGGAAGGTGGCTCCTTAGAGGCATTGCAATCGCAAGAGATTCGCTCTCGTGTTAAGGGCCGTGAAGGAGTCAAGATTCTTAGTATTGTTGAGGAAGGCTATCGTGTTACTCCAGAGGATGTGGCTACAGGCAAGATATTGGTAGAACTCGATACCTCGCAATTAATTGATGATCAACTGAATCAGGAAATCGCGGTAGAGACTGCGGAAGCCAGTTATATAGAACGCAAAGCCGAATACGAAATTCAACTAAACCAAAACATGACGGACTTGAATGACGCGCGCCAAGGTGTGCGCTTTGCGAAGTTGGATTTCGAGAAATTCCTCGGCGGCAATATCGTTAATGAGATCGTTCAACAACTGGAGATAGAAGAGCGTCTAGCTCGTGCCGAACAGGCAGACCTTGAGGCTGCGCAATTAGCCGACGCTATAGCTGATGATGCGGCTTTCACTGAGGACTTTGACTCGAGTGCTGCAGAGCTATCCTTTAATCTCGATTCCATGCCGCCGCAGGTGCAGGAAGTAATTCGTCAGGCCATGGCAGACAATGGCGGCACGCTGCCTGCCGAGATGTTGCAACGCATGCAAGACTTTGGACAGGGTGGGCCCAGCGGCCGCCGTGGACGATCCGGTGGTGATATTCCAAGGCCAGATGTTGAGGCAGGCGCGACAGCTGCGCCAGTGAACACTAGTGGCAGGACATTGGATGCCGAACCGAATCTGCTGATGGATGACAGTTATATGGCGATTCGGGATCAGCTGGACTTCACTCAATATGCCGATATCAACATATTGGAAGACGGTGAGGCGAAGCAGCAACTAAGAGAGTTGCAGGACGACCTGCAAGTAGCCCAAGAAGAGCTGCTGTTAGCCAAGGACAGGATTGCAGGGCAGAGACGTTTAGAGGCGCGCGGTTTTATAACACCCACCGAATTAGAAGCAGAGGAACTAAATCTCAATAAAGCCAATAACAAGATGGAGCAAGAAGAGACTTCATTGAAATTATATATTCAGTACACGTTTCCGAAAGAGGCAGAAAAGAAATTATCTGACTATGAGAATGCGGTGATGGGTTATCAGCGTCAGGTAAAAGAGAATATCGCAGAGAAGGCGCAAGAGGCTGCGCGCTATAGCTCTGCCGAACGGAAGTACAATCTCGAGCGAGTAAAGTTGGCGGATGTGAACGAGCAGATCGAACTAGCGACGATTACTGCGCAGCGACCGGGGCTCGTCGTCTATGGTGATTCAAACCAAAATTCCATGCGTTATCGCAGCAATAGTCAAGAGGCCGTTCAGGAAGGCTCTACGGTTAGAGAGAGGCAGTCTATCCTGACCATTCCCGATATGCGGGAGATGGCGGTTAAGGTGAATATCCACGAGTCTGCCGTGCAGCGAGTAGCGATAGGACAGTCGGTTAGAGTGTCAGTTGACGCCTTCCCCGATGAGCAGCTCACCGGCATCGTTACTAAGGTAGCCGTCGTCGCCGACTCCGCAAATTCTTTCCTGAACCCAGATCTTAAGGTTTACCCAACCACGATCACGATTGATGGTACACACGAATGGCTGCGCCCTGGAATGAGTGCCGAGATCGAAATCTTGGTGCGAAGCCTCGAAGATGTTATCTACGTGCCTATTCAGGCAGTTACCTATTTCGACGACAAGAATGTCGTCTATGTGGCCAGTCGCGGTAGACCAGAGCGCCGGGAAATCGAGGTAGGCACTTTCTCCGAGTCATACATCGAAGTCGTAAGTGGCTTGGAAGAGGGTGAAGAAGTGCTTATGCTTCCTCCGCAGCAGAGACTGAATGATGCCTCGGAAGGATAAAGCAAATCACTAGACAGACCGCCAATACAGAGCGAAATTATGCTTGATACCGAAACATCTGCAAGTACTGCCAGTGATGCCGCCGCAATTCGCGAGCAGGATCTGGTCGCCAAGCTGGATGGTATTCGTAAGACTTATTCTATGGGTGCGCTCTCGGTCGAAGTGTTGCATGGTATCAGCCTCGATTTCTATCAAGGTGACTACATCAGCATCATGGGTCCATCCGGCTGCGGGAAATCGACGTTGATGAATATTCTTGGCTGTCTAGATCAGCCAAGCGAAGGCAAGTACTTTCTAGGCGACCAAGACACCTCGAAGATGGAAGACGACGAGCTGTCTTCTATCCGTGGCGCCAGACTTGGGTTCATTTTTCAATCTTATAATCTTATCCAACAATTGAATGTCCTAGAGAATATCGAGATGCCGCTGTTTTATCAGGGCTACTCCGCGGTAGATAGCCACGAGATTGCGATGGGTCTAGCCGCTCGCGTTGGTTTGGAAGATCGCGTCGATCACAAGCCCTTCGAGTTGTCCGGTGGGCAGCAACAGCGTGTGGCGATTGCGCGTGCCTTGGCGGTTGATCCACTAATCATTTTGGCGGATGAGCCTACGGGAAATCTAGATTCTAAATCCGGCGCAGAAATTCTAGATCTATTCGATGAGCTTCATGATCAGGGTAAGACGCTGATCATGGTGACTCACTCTGATGAGTTGGCGGAACGGTCGCAGCGCTGGGTTCGGCTGCGCGATGGATTGGTGGAAAGCGATGACCGACGCAACGCTTAATTCCGCAAACTCCAGTCTCCATGCGCGTCGACGCTCTAGTCCAAATGCCGGATTCAATTTCGTGCGCTTCAAGAAAATCACCGAGGTAGGCACAAAGAGCATCTATTCCCATGGTCTGCGATCTTTGCTTACGGTACTGGGTATCGTAATTGGCGTGGCAGCCGTGATCGCAATGCTGGCGGTGAGTGAGGGTGCAAGTTACGAGGCGCAGCAGCAATTCCGCGACTTGGGTGCGAGCAATATACTCGTGAAAAGTGTGAAACCAGCCGAAGCAGATGACAATAATCGTGGCGGCTTCCTGCCCCAGGCTCTTGTCTACGGCCTAACCATAGCCGACATTACGACCATCCGTCAGTCGATTCCCGGTATCAGCAATGTCATCGCGTCGCGCATTGTTAAGAAGAATGTGTGGAACGGCGGTCTTAGCATAAATACAGATGTGGTCGGCACTTCTGTGGACTATCCGGTTTCGCGTAACTACCAGCTAAGATCTGGGCGCTTCTTCAGTGAGTCGGAGATGCGCGATCACGGCAATGTCGTCGTACTAAGCGATGAAGTTGCAAATGCGCTATTTCCCATAGACAACCCGCTAGGTAAAACCATACGAATCGATAGCGACTACTATAATATTGTCGGGGTCATGGAGTCTGAGGGGTTTTCGAATCTCGGTCAGAATCAGGCGGGTAGTTCCAATTCTGCACCGAGTCGAATCTTTATTCCCTTTACTTCATCCAAAAGTCGCTTCGGAGAGACTACGACGCGACAGACTGCAGGTGGAATGGAATCCGAGACGGTAGAGCTGCACGAGGCGGTAATTCAAGTTGAAGGACAGGATGGAGTCATCGAGGTAGGCGAAATTATCGAGCAAATTTTGCAGCGTAGGCACAAGGATGTTGATTACGCCATAGAGGTGCCGCTCGCTCTGTTACGACAGGCCGAAGAGAGTGCGCTTCGTGATCAGATCGTAGCCGGAGCCATCGCCGGCATCTCTCTCCTGGTCGGCGGTATTGGTATCATGAATATCATGCTCGCCAGTGTGACCGAGAGAACCAGAGAGATAGGCATACGGCGAGCATTAGGCGCAAAGCGCCGCGACATCATCATGCAGTTCCTGATTGAGGCGGTGATTCTCTCGGGGGTAGGTGGCCTCATTGGCGTCGTATTGGGAATAGCTATTCCCTTCATCATCTCTGCGTTCTGGGGCATGACTACGATAGTCGCACCGTTAGCACCGATTTTGGCCTTCTCCATCTCGGCAATGATTGGTGTGGTCTTCGGTATCTATCCTTCTATCCGAGCTGCCGACATGGACCCAGTCGAAGCATTGCGTCACGAGTAGTATTCGCAGGCTCCTTACTTCAATACCAAATTCCCGTTTCATGCCTTTCGCAATAAAATTACTGAATTAATACTTGTGCACTTGTTACTGTGTGGTATACAGTAAGATAACTGTGCGGTACACAGTATTTATGGAGAGGCTCTATGAGCGAGAAATTGGAGGCGATGCGCCTAGAGCTGCGGCGCGGCATCTTGATACTAGCGGTTCTGAACGCGCTGAAGCAGGAGCAATACGGCTATTCGCTGCGTAAGTCCCTGCAGTTGGTGGATATTGATATCGAGGAGGGCACGCTGTATCCGCTAGTCAGGCGTCTCGAGTCCTATGGCCTGCTCGATAGCCGCTGGAGTAGTGATGGGGGTAGGAAGCGACGCTACTACCAAACATCTCCCAAGGGAGTGGAGACGCTGCAGACCTTGCAAGCAGATTGGCAGCAACTGAATAAATCACTAGTTAAAATCTCGGAGGCACACAAATGAATTTCCTAACGAAGAAGAGTCCGCTTGATCGATATATAGCCGATGTAAAAAGTTATCTGCCTGCAAAGAATCGCGCAGACATTGCTGAAGAGCTACGTGCAAATCTGTCCGAGAAATTCGCCGACCGGCTTGAAGATTCTGGAGCCGAGTTGAATGAAGAGGCCGAGATCGCATTGCTTAGTGAATTTGGTCATCCGCTACGCGTTGCTGCTGAGTATCAGGGTGGGGCGCGTTCGCTAATCGGACCGACTTTGTATCCGTTCTATAGAATGTCGGTTCTCGGTTCATTAATCGTCTCAACTTGTATTCTATTGTTGTTAAATTTAGTTGAGATATTCTTTCACGTGGATCTAGGCGATGTGTCCCGACCGTGGATTTTCGTAAATATCTATATCTATATTATCGGAGTAATTACTGTAGGGTACGTGCTGACAGAGCGTCTGATGGAGCGTCATAATTACCTGGATAGTTGGGAACCCAATGCACTTGATAAGCCTGATAATGCACTCGCCAGTGCATGGGGCGCATTGATTTCCTGCATAGTCGCCGTTACCTTTTTGATAATTATGAACTTAGTTAGCCTAGAGCACAGTTTGGAAACACTATTGGGGCAAAACCAGAACCCAATACATACCTTGGTGTTCTGGATGAAGATCGAGACGGTGCTTCTCATTCCTCAGTATTTTTATCTTGTGTTCAATCAGACATGGTCTAGAAACAGGCTGTTGCTGCGCATTGCTACGGAACTGATTCTTTGCGTGGGCTGTGTAGTAGTGCTACTGAGCAATGGAGGAAGCTTAGCTGTAAATTATCCCGATGTGCCGCCTTTACTGGCGACGATATTTTCTTATGTAATATGGGGCATTCTTATCGGGACTAGCTTCTCCGTCTATCACTACTGGCGGAAGTTGACGCGATTAGAGAGAGGCGACTAGCTACCAGTAATTCTCGACAGTAATCTGGCCGGGAGTGCGGCGAAGGTTCTTCTTGAGCCCGCGCTCCTTGAGGACTTCCGCCGTTTCTTTCACCATATCAGGATTGCCGCATAGCATAATCTGGGAATCTTCGGGTGAGAGCTTGATGCCACAGGCATCTTCAAGATTGCCATCGGTAATAGCACTGGGAATTCTTCCATGAAAAGTGCCGGGTACATTCTCTCGAGTCACGAAGGCTTTAAACTGGAAGCGCCCTGGCTGACGGTGTTGAATATCATCGATGATTTCTTGGTAGCGCAGGTCGGCATTTGTACGAACGCCATGCACCAAGATTACTCTCTCAAATCGCTCCCAGGGCTCCTGAGTTTTAAGTATCGAGAAGAAGGGTGCGATTCCCGTGCCGGTGCCAAACATCCATAGGTCTTTCGAGTCGGGTACTTCCGATAGGGTGAAGAATCCATTTGCCTTCTTCTTCAGCCAGATTGGGTCGCCGACCTGTAGCTGTTCCATGGCATTGGAAAGCACACCGCCTATTGCCGTGTAGAAAAAGAATTCCAGTGGCTGCTGTCCTGGGGCGCTCAAAAAGGAGTAGGGGCGGGCTATACGCTCGCCATCTATATCCAACGCCAGGCTAGTGAACTGCCCTGCAACAAAGCTGTCCACGTCGGCATCAATCTTCAGTGAATAGAGGTTCTCTGTCCAGTGAGTATTGTCGGCTACTGTTCCTTGGATCCATTCTGCCATTTTGGCTTCTCGAGGTCTGGGGTTTTGGGCTGGAACTATGGTATGAACTTCTATAGTCTCCTAGCAAGCGGTATTTAAGTCTCCCCCTCTCTAAATGTTAAAAGTGCCTGCTTCCAAGTGTGTCGCTTGAAGAGAGAAGAATAGAAGATTACTAATGGGTGGAATACAAAGATGGTTGCAAGCTGGTTTGAAATAGCTCTTTGGAAACGCATATTCGCTGCGCTGGTATTGGGTGCAGTCGTTGGAATGATCTGGGGTGAGGGCTCTGAAAGTATTGCCTGGATCGGGGACTTGTTCGTCAGGCTGATCCGGATGGTGGTTGTGCCTCTGGTATTCGTAACATTGATCTCGGGTGTAGTGGCCATGGGTGATCCTAGTAAGCTGGGTTCGCTTGGCGTTAAGACGCTGGCAATTTATATGGCAACTACCTTGGCAGCTATCACCATCGGGATAATACTTGCGGTAATCCTGCAGCCCGGTGTCGGTGTTGATTTTTCTGCGACTGCTCCTGAGCAGGTTCAGGTAGCTATTCCACTCTCGGAACGC
>TARA_B110000858_G_scaffold149182_1_pt1 | contig 18183 bp, 19 predicted proteins | sample TARA_B110000858 | Tara Oceans TARA_B110000858 (sample SAMEA4398247) | marine metagenome | biome: Polar Biome; feature: [SRF] surface water layer (ENVO:00010504); material: water (ENVO:00002006), including particulate matter (ENVO:01000060) such as... | depth 5 m | reverse complement strand
ACCCTCACCACCCTCACCACCCTCACCACCCTCACCACCCTCACCACACTTCTCCGTCAGCCTGGAAAATAAACCGCCATCGCTCCCACCCAATTCCCCTGATTCCCCTCCCCCTTCCCCTCAGCCGTCCCCTCCGCCGCCCTCGTCGTCCCCTTCCCCCCCGCCGCCAGCCTCGCCGCCGTCAAGCTCTCCCGGCGGCGGCAAGAGCGAGGGGCTCGGCGCCGGCGCAATCGCCGGCATCGTGGTCGGAGCGGCGGCCATGGTCGGCGTTGCCATACTCCTCGTCACACTCTTTGTGATTTGACGTGGTTGTTATCGGGCCGCTGGCCATCGGGCCGCTGGCCATCGGGCCTCTGGGGTGAACCGAGGAACATGTGTCTCTAGTGAGTGTCTCAAAAAACTATTTTCTGAGACAAGAGTAAAAGAATTCCTCGAATTCATCACCTCTAGAGATGTCGAAGCCGCAAAAGAGAAACAATGAAACAGAAAGGCAAATAATTCGCTCATCGAGACTGAGAGGACTTGTTCCTCCTCCTTTAGACCCACAGCGTACTCTGGAATACGCTATTGAAGGTCTTACTGATCAACAAGCCAGCGGTATTTTTCAAGATGAAGTCGAACAAATGATTGCATCCGACAATCCTTCACAGCACTTCAGTCTTCTTCATAGCCTTGGTGAGCTCCCGCCTTCTCAAGACCTCCTAGAGAGAATTCACGTGCCAGTGTACATCGACACTCTTGTTGTGAACAGTAAAGGTAAACTTTGGAAGTCCAGTGATGGAAATCCTGCCCTGAGCGTAACCGTGAATTTCAATCGACCTCCTGTTCAAGTGTGGTATCGCAAAAGATGTGTGAAACAAAAAATATACCAATCTTACGCGCGTCAATACGTTGAGGATCACTTCGCTCTTCCTGGCACGTTTGAACACCACTTGGCTTTGTTCACGAAACACACATTTTTTCCTCCACCACATTTCACACTCGAAGATGACGTAGAGGCTGAACCAGGTCCCGCCACAAACTGTGGTATTGTCGCTTACACCGCACGTCTCACCACAAGAACCACAAGATCATCACAGCAGATAACCCAACAAAAGATAAATAACCAATTTGAGCAATTACAGCAATTAAGCAACGATTTTGTGTCAATGTTGTATGCCTTCTTCGTAAATGAAGGATTCGAAACATTCCAGGGGCACATGCAGAATTCCGGGTCTTCACACGCCTTCTATGGGCTTCGAGCACGGAATATCGAGGAGAAAATGACTGAAGCGAAAGGCTTTCGTGACATACGGAGATTTGAGGTTTTCGCAACAAGGCTGAACAATCCCAACTTGATTATCGACATTGAACACCTCCGCGAATTTCAGCCGTTGCCCACCCATGCACATGACAGAGTGACGACACGGGGGAACATTCCGGCAAGTTGGTTCTCCCTAATTGGATGATCAACACGGACCTCTCACCTACTCACACTCCACTCGCCGACGCCGCTCCCGCCTCTCGCTTCTTTGCTACCATCTCGCGAAGGCCGTCCAGGTCACAAAAATCTGTGGATGGAAATAAAGGGAAGATACCTCTTTGTGTGGTTACCCGCCCAGTCCGCGAAGGCGAACGGTCGCTCCGGCATCGTCGAGCGGGGGCGGAAGGCGAGTGTGCGTACATTCGCTTCCGAGGCGAGCGACATACTCTCAGCGTACGGATAGTAGTCGCGCCGCTTCCACCGCCACCTCCACTTTGAGTTGACGATGACAACAGGTTCCTCACGAGCGGAGAGCACCGTCTCTGCCCAGCGAACCATGACGCGCTCTTTCCGCCGAGGCACGTCGCGGATCATAGCGCGGGCGGAGCCTTGAACAAACAACACGGCTTGCTCTTCAACGATACGTATCATGAGAGCCAGTATCAAAGACACAAGATCTTCGTTCCCGTTGAGGCGACTGATGATAACTTGCTTTATCTCCTCCAGAATGTTCATAGTTGGATTGACGACTCCGTCAGATCGCGACATACGATCATAACCCAAAGGCGCGTCAACCTTGCTTTGTATGATTGGCTTTGTTATGCGCCAAGTTCGGCGTGCAAAGCGGAGTGTCATCTTCCGCAAAGTTGGATATTCCCGTTATCAAAATAAAATGAATCAATTTAGTTTCTTGAGAATCAAATTGATTGGGCGATTATTCGAAAAAAAAGAGGAGGAGGAAGGACACGCGTCGTACCCAACTTCGATGCTTCCGCACCCTTCCAGAGAGCAGGAAAACGCGCTTGCGCTTATCTCAAGCGGAGCGAACGCCACAGTCTCCGCCGTCGCGGGGTCGGGGAAGTCAACGCTTCTGCGCCTTGCATGCGCGAGATCGTCGAGGCCGGTTTGCGTCGTCACGTACAACAAGGCGCTCCAACTCGACCTCGCCGCCAAGCTCGATGACCCGCACGCATGCTTCACGGTGCATGGACTCGCATCGCATTTCTACCGTCAAACGCCGGACGACACGCGGCTTCTTTCGCTCCTTGACGACGCTCCCCCGCCATCGTCGCCCTTCAACTACCGAACAATCTTTATCGACGAGGCGCAGGATCTCAAGCCTCTCTTTGTCGACTTTATCAAATTCCTCATCGGCAACGCGCTCGCAGACACGCAGATCGTCCTCGTCGGCGACGAGGCACAATTGATTTATAGCTACGACCCCGACGACGCCGCCGACGCGTCGATCTTCAAGGATCCGGCCTCACATTTTGGTGGCAAGACGTTTTCCCGCGCTCGCCTTTCGACATCTTTTCGTCTTACACCAACCGTTGCAGCTTTTGCCAACAAGCTTCTTTTGGAAGGCGGGGAAGGCTACGAGCCACTCGTTGGAGGCAACACACGCTCGCTCGACACGAGAGTTTCGGTCCGAATTGCATCAAAATCGGGGTGGCGCCGCTGCACCATTTCATGGCTGCTGGAGCACTGCCCCCTCGGCTCCAGCAAGACGTGCCTCATACTCTGCCGCCGGAAAAAGGGTAACGACCGCCTCGCTGAAATTGCAAATCGCCTCGTCGAACGCGGGTACTCGCTCTTCGTACAAGGGGTCGACGTCGAGTCACTGCGCGAGCACGCTCAAATCATCGTTTCGTCGTTTCACAGCAGCAAGGGAGGCGAGTGCGACGTGTCCGTCGTGCTTGACCCGAACGAAAAATCGGACCTGCTCCCGCTCCATGTCGCCGTCACGAGGACGAGAGAAAAGATGCTCTTGGTCGGTAGGGCCGACAACCTCTTCCAGCCCCTATCCGACCTCTGCGCCGCAAAGGAGGGCGAGGAAGGCTACGACCTCCTCGACATTTGCGAGAGCGATCGCGACGAAGTGCGCAATATGCGCGCCGAGGCGGAGGAGAAGAAGAATGCCACCCCGTCCTCCGACCAGCCTGCCGACCAGCCCGACGCCCAGCCCGCGTCGCCGCTCGCCGACCCGCCCGCCGACCAGCCTGCGTCGCCTCTCTCCGACCAGCCCGCGTCGCCGCTCTCCGACCAGCCCGCAGACCAGCCTGCGTCGCCGCCAGCCGACCAGCCATCAGAGAGCTCGTCCAGCTCGTCCAGCTCGTCCAGCTCGTCGAGCTCGGCTTCCTCGTCGCCGACCCCGGCGCAGCCGCCGCGGCCCGAACGCGTTCAGACCCAAAAACGTGCCCACAACGAAGCGTTCGACCCAGAGAGCGACAAGGTGCGCGACATGTCTTCGTTTCAGCTGCAAGGCAGAGAATCAAGGCTCGCAGGCACGATGGCGTTGATCGCCGAGCGAACGATCCACGTCCCATCCGCGAGCATCGACGGCGCAGTCTGCGTCTCCCGAGGCCGGGAGGTTGACGTAGCCCCCATCTACTTGCGTGCTGCGCTGATGCGCCTCGAATTCGAGTATACGAGGCGCTGCCGAGCTATCGAAGAGATGCTCGACCCGCTTCCTCAACCGAGCTGGAAAAGGAAGAGGCTCGAGGACGAGGTCTTGCTCACGCGGCTTCCAGGCGGCACATCAGAATTTGATTTGCTGCCAGCATTCGCGCTCAAGATTCTTCGAGACACGTTCGGACCAAAGGGAAACGCTCCGGTCAACTCTTTTTCGACGTGGGTCACGGCAGCGTCCCTCGCTCACTGCTGGCGAGGATATCACAACATGACGAATCTGCTATTCCCAGTCGAGGAGTGGATTGACGAAGGCGTTGCTGCGGCCGTCTACGCGACGGTGCGGGCCGCGCTGCCTAGCCGGGTAACGAGCTTCAATTCCTTCGCCTTTATAAAGAGGAGACCCTTCGAATGGCTGAAGGCGCAATGCTCAGTTCGCGTTTCGGATTCGATACTTCAGGTCGTCTACGAGGACGAAGTCGGCTTCCAGAAGCGATGCGAAAAAGCGGTCGCAGTCGCCATCGCGGGAAAGCACGCATTTTCGCTGCTGAACGCAAAGACGGGCAGGCTGCAGGAGTTTGTTTTCCCTCACGGCCCTTCCGCCTTTCTGGACGCGATGCAGCTTTGATTGTCGATGAGTTTGTACATCGAACCCGAAGAGGTGAGCACAAAGTGTCCCTCTTCTCCCGTCCACTCCTTTACGATTCGGCTCGTCTGGATGATTGTGTTGTCCATGACCCTCGCCGCCACGATGAAGCACCTATCCATCTCGCTCGATTCCTGTTTGTACCAGTCGACGAGCTCGATCGGCGCCGACCCAGATGCGGCGAGCATAACGAGTTGCAAGCGACATTGCAGACATTGCAAGCGACATCGTCGTGTCCTCCATGCGGTTTGGATCTGAGATGAGGACAGAAATTTCGCCTCCTCTCTTGCACGCGCCGCCTCGAGTCGCGCTGCGCGGGCTCGTCTAGCCACCGCCGCTTCCTCAGTCATTTGATTTTAGTTTTCTTTTTTGTTTCTTAATCAAAAAACAAACACTCTGCTTTCTTTTGTAGCGAGCTTCTTTCCCCTCCGCTTTGCCGTCAGGTTGTGAAAAATGCCTGCTTGCGTCATAGAAACCGACTTTCCGAAGCTTGAGACTATTTTGAGGGAGCTAGAGCTGAAGGCTGCCACAGAAAAAACGATAACCTGTTCCGAGATAGTGAATTTGAGACTGCATTTGCAAACGTGCTTGGGAAAAATACACGACAACTCACTCACACACAGCAATCGTTGAAGCGCTGCTGAAGAACCCTTTGCACGTCTTTTTGAGCGAGACTTTTTTATTTTATGTTGGTAAGCTGTATTGTCAGTTTTGCGCTCGGATATTTGACAAGAAAATATACTTACCCTCTCCCGCAAGTGAAAAAATATACGCCACCCGCGCCACCCGCGCCACCCGCGCCACCCGCGCCACCCGCACCCCGCACTTGGTGGTTAGGTGCACGGCATTGTGCGTTTATCGACGGTGCAATTTGTCATAATCCTGCTCCAGCTACGTTCGAAGACGTATTCCAGACGCCATGTCGCCTTCGAGTTTGAAGGAGATATTGCTAGTTTCGGCTTTCCCATTCTCCAGCTGTTGATTAACTCTCTTTGCATGCCCCGCACGGTTTCCGTGGGAATGGCACACGCTTGCTTTCCAGTGGTTATGAAAGTCGCTCCCGGTGCGAATTTCGTTCGAGACAGAAACGTTTTGTGATCCTCCTCTGGACACACGAGTGTGCTTCTTAGTTTTTGCGCCGGCGCGTCGACCATGAGTCCCGACACACCGCAGTGTAAGCAAAACTCAAAGGGGTAAACGGGCCCGAACGAAGAAAAGCACCTTTCCGCGTCGATTTTACGTTCTGTTTGTTTTCTTTGCCTTCCCTTTCCGCTTCTCTGTTTGGCCCAGATGGCTGCTTCGGCGAAGCGGTTGCCGGGAGGAACCGCTTGCGTGAAAAGGACTCTTCTCGCGTTGCAAATTTTCCTCCGTATCTCTGGCCTCAGAAGCGCTTCAAGGTAAGAGAAGCTTTCAAACGCAATATTCGGCTGCATGACCTGAAATGCCTTTTTCCCAAGCTTTCTTTGAAACTCGCGTTCGGCAAAGGGAGTTCCTTTGTTGAAGAGAGTAATGCTTTTCGCGCTTGTCGCGTTGATCCACGACAAAGAGTTCAGTGGTTCGTTGTAACGAACAACGATTGCAATTAAAATAGTGAACTTTTCATTTGAATTTGATTTGAAGACGCGTTTTTTCATTGATGTTAGGCAAAAAAGGTTTGAAACGATGAACGATCGTCCACTTTTCGAAATGCAATATCCGGAAGCGCGTCCTTCTGACGTGGCGGTCACTCCACCCACAGGCGTGCTGTTCGTGTCAAAAGCAAGTAAGAGTAAAACATTCAGGGTTTGGAGAAAACGTATGATTTTGGCAGGTCTTATCGCGTGCTGCGTAATATTAATTGCGGTGATTTGGAGGTTAGATGCTAGAATCAAGCACTGCGAGCTCAACAGCAAAAAGAACGTCAAGTGCGATCTCTCCACCACTACCCTTGTGAAAGGGGTTTGCACTCCCATTTACGCTTGCGACAAAGGGATTGTCAACGAGAGCGGTGTCTGCGTACAAAAGAAGAAGCAAGCAATGGATCTCTTTGACATAAAAGACAACCGCGTCGCGTTGAGCATCGCACTCATCGTCGTGATGGGAATTCTGATTGCATTGGTTTTCTCGAAGCAGGAAGACGCTTCCGAAGCATCTTCGTGAGAACTTGGCTAGAGAATGTCGGGGACGGCCTCCTCGTCAGACTCGCACTTCGTGGAGGCAGTCGTCCCTTCAAGTAAGTCGTTGCCGTCCTCGACCCCAGATTCGACGACTCGATCCTGATCGGAGCCACTCTTGGTTTCCTGCATTTGCTTTCCCAGGTAAGCCGTCAGAGCGGCCATCATCGCCTTTGGGTCGCCATTCTTCTGTGATCCCATTTGCTTCAAGAGAGCCGGGTCGTCGATTCCCATGCTCATCATCAAGGAAGCGATGTCTAAATTTCCTTTTGCTTTTGCTGATCTCATGCTGTTTACGTCGGGGCCAGCAGTCGAGTCCGGTGCACTTCCTCCGCTCGTCTCGCCACCCACCCGCTTTTGCTTTGCAGCATGCGTCTTGGCGCGCAACCTCGCCTTCAGCTCTTCTCGAGTCGGAGCCTGAGACACCATTCCAATTTTTCCGCCGGTCCTTTGGTACGAGTGCGTCTAAAACAATTTGATTTTTCCTATGGGAGTGCCGGTTGAAATCGTCCTTAACTCCCTTGGAGAAGAAAAAACTCCTCTCTTTTTGACATTTTGTGTAAATGAGAGCTTTTGATCCACGCTCATCTTCTTCACAAGTTCCTTCGGTGCTAGCTTGCCAGAATTTACCTTGACAAATTCATTTATTCGCCCTTCCAGTTCTACGCATGCTTTGCTCAGAGATTCGATGTTTGATCTACCTTCGCCTTCGCGAAGGCGTGCCATAAGCGCACGCTGATCAATATCAATGTCGAGCGCATACATCGTCGCAATTATTTGTGTGTAACTGTTGCTGAACTCTAGCCCGGCGTGATACTTTGACGTTGCTGCTTTGGACCAGAGAATTTTGGTCTTTCCTTCAGCAGCTCCTTGAAACTGTTTTGCCGTAGAGTGCAAAAGCCCACCTACTTGCAGTGCGTAAATGTCGGTTTTCCCCATTATATAATCTGGATTATTAAGCATTGCAGAAATGGTGTGATCGGCTTGACCTTTAAACATATCGAAATTTGTCCTTGCAAGTTCGCCTTCCCAGTTCGATTTCGAGAACTGGTCGGACGTTTCGTTAAAATACTTCTCCCCCCATACTTTAATGTTCTCCAGCTCAGCTTTGGAAAACGCTTGGAATTGTTCCCATTTTGGGGAGCTTGCATCCACTTTTGGAGACTGGGTTCTCATCGTTTGACGAGCTTCATCTTGGTTGTTTTTCTTGGGGTCTAGACGTCTTTCCAAATCATCAAACAGTTGAAGTTCTTTGGAATTAGTTAACTTAGAACGAATCACCCTTTTAGACTGGATCTTCGCAACTACTAGGGCTGCTTTTGAGGAATAAAACCCGCCTCTCAACCTACCAAATCGAGCCCTGAGGGATTCCGAAAGATACTTGCCGACGCCGCCAATCACGGCGATGAGGGGAGAGGCGAGGGCGAGAAAGATTAACAGCCATGGATGGTCGCCAAACATCTTCGCGATGGACGCCGCCGCGCCGGCCAAATCGCCCAGCGCGGCCGAAATATCGCCAAAGGACTCGCTGCTGATGACGATGTAGATTATTGCGCAAATGACAAAGATGCCGATGTAATAGCCAATCGAGAGCGCGTTTTCCATGAACGACCGAGTTGTTGTAGTCTCTTCGCCTTTATTAACCTGTTCTATCCAGAGGGCTTCTGTGTCACTACTTTGTGTCGCCATTTTTCACAGATTTCGTTTACTCTTTGCTGACAAAAAAGGAATCAGAGTAGTTGAAACAGAGGGTCATAGTGGTGGAGGGGCTTATTAGGAGCCTTTACGCTATCATGTACGGAGTCAGGAAGGGAAGGGACGGTGACGTGTTTTTTAGAAAGTTTCATTTCGTCCGAGACGGCGGGTTTCCTGCTTTTCATCGACAGAAATAGCATTGCTAGAACAAGTATTGAAACAAAAACTGCTAAAAGTACAAAAGGCCTTCTTTTCGAGACTGAGGCATTCTCCTTTTCCCCATTTGAACCAGTTACTCTCTTTGCTTCCTCCTCGGCGTGAATTTGCATTGTATCCACGTTCGGTCGCAGAGGTGAAATTCTTTGAAAGGCAGTGTTTTCTCTGCCTTGCGACGCCAAAGGGAGGCCTTCCAGGCCTTTAGATTCTTCCCCCTCGCCATCTCGCTTCTTATCATGAGTTGCTGCTACTTCTGACGAATCGCTCAAGGACTCGTCGTCTGAATAAGAGGCCATACTTTTATTCTTGAATAAGATAGTTTTTCACTTTAGTAACAAAACGACAGTGCGTCACTCTCGTGTCATCTCTTCATGGCGGAAGCTCCCGAGGAAAAGCAACATGGATCCTTTGGCAAGGTTGCCCTTGGAGCCGTCGCCGTAATTCTACTTCTTTTTCTCCTGACAACTTACCCACCCTACCCACCCTTCCCCAAAGCCGAACCTGTAAAAGAAGTAAAAGAAGTTACATTCACAGGCACTGGGTATACAGGTGGAAATGGTGGCGGAGGAGGCGGAGGAGGCGGAGGAGGCGGAGGAGGCGGAGGAGGCGGAGGAGGCGGCGGAGGCGGCAGTGTTGGCGGCGGCGGAGGCGGCAGTGTTGGTGGCGGTGGAGGAGGCAGTGGCGGTGTGTCACAATGGTCATTCAAAAGCGTTGCAATTCTGGAAAGTGAAAATACACACTTGCTCGCGTCCTCGTCACGCTATTACTCAGAAAGAAACGACCTTCTTCTTGAAAACAAGAAGTCTACAACGTCTGTCGAAAACTGCGCCGCCGCATGCATCGCTACACTTGGAGAAAGGGAAGTAGACGCGGTAACTCTTACTCCGCCGGCGCCCTACACTCTATCCGCATGCCAGTGCTATAAATCGGACTTTCTATGCGTCGATCACGCTGTCTCCAACTTTGGTGTTCCTCAAAGCATGATTCGGACTTCGATGAAAAGGTGCGCTGCGTCCAACTTTTCGACCGCCCACATTCTCTCCAAGAAGAAGTGTCCGAATTGTGGGAGAGGGGCGTACTGCAAGATAGAGACATACGAAGTCGGGCAGAAGGAAGAAGAAGGAGAATGTGTAGCTTGCGTGGCAGACAAAGGTTATTATTTCAATTCATGCAACCCCGATTCATCGCAGAAGCCTTGCCCACCCTGTCCGGAGGGGCAGTATCGGAAAGGTTGCTCCGGGATGGACAGAGGAATATGTGTCAGCCGGCGAACGTGCAATGTCTATGAGTACCCTTCCATTTCCTCTGGATTCGCTGACACAGACTGCGTTGTCTTGCACTGTCCACCCGGTACAGAGCCGTCAAGCTTAGGGACGTGCGCTTCTTGTCCCCCCGGGCGACGGAGAGAGTTCGACCTCCTTTTCAGAGACAATCTTGAAGAGGTCGTGCTCGGCTTCGACCTTCGAACAAACAGACCCATGTTTTCGTCGTTGCGCGGCAAGGTCGGCTATCTCTCGGTTAGCACCGATGCTTCTAGTGGCTCGGAATGGACAACCCCCCTGAGTCCCGCTTACTCACACGTGTACGGCTTTGACGAGGCGAAAAGCAGCGGAGATGGCAAAGGCGGAACCGGTACCGAGCGAGTATTTTCGGCGAAAATCGCGGTAGGCTGGATGTCGGCGAACGGCGTATTCAGCGCCTACCCTAGTCGTTTCGTAGACGTCGCGTTTTACAATGCCGCCCTTTCACTGAGATGCATCTCTTGATTGAATTTTTCCTCGTTTTTTTTTATTTTTTTTATGTTTCAATAGAGAAAAGTGATTCTTAAAAAAGAGACCCCTTCCTGACACAGGAAAAAATGTACTACGGTGATATGAGTGGCATGTCTCGCATGGACCCGGTGAAGATCACGCTCGGTGTGCTCGTTCTCATTCTTGCCGGAGTGGCCGGCTACTTGGGCTACAAGTACAACAGCCAGTGCGCTGGCACGAACGGTGTGAGCTGCTTTGGCGCGGGCGTCCACCTCGAAGGCAATGTGTGCACTGCGGACGTGAAGAGCTGCGGAGAAGGAAAGGCGGATGAGAACGGAGTCTGCAAGTTTTCCGCGTCGTCCGGGTCCGGAGGGTCCTTCGAAGGCTTTGGCGCCAGCAACATCGCCATGATCGTCATCGCCGGCGTCCTCCTCCTCGTGGGAGGGTCGATCATGGCCGCTAGGGCCTTAGAAAGGAACAAGAAAGCGATTCAAAAAAGATACCAACAGGATGACCTACAGCTAATTACAAATAACTCCGCAGTAGACCCCTCTTGGCTTGGCCGATCTCGATTTAGTCTTGCAAGAAACACACAGCGTGCTCAGAATAGTTTTCACGCTCTCTCTCAAAAGTTTCGCCGGCCCGCGGCCGGTCGTACCGATCCTACCGAACCTACCGCTTGAGCGGGTTTCACACTTTCGCAACGGAACGAGGAGCGCGTTTTTTTGCGCACAAAGCGAGTGGCATCTTGTGGGCACACCAGCCAAAGCCTTTTGGAGAGGGCTGCTTTCCTGTATAGCTTCTTTTCGCATCATTTTCTCATTTTTTCGTCTCGTCCGTTTCGAGAAGCTTCAGTCGCCGCTCCAACTCGCTTTGTATGGACGACATTTGAGACTTGGAAGCCTTTTTCTCCTTCATTCCCTCTTTATCAGGAGTCCAATTTAGCTTCCCACCCTCAGGCGCTGTGGCGTCGTAGGCGGCGTTCATGCGCGCTGCCGCCCTCCCACCCTGCGCGGACGAGGAGTCTGCAACGTCCGAAGTGGCTCGGTCTGCGGGAGGAAAGTCGATTTCGCCGTCTGTGGAACGAGGAGGGGCGGAATAATCATAGCTTTCTTCCTTCGCCGCGCGCTTCGCCGCCTCCGCGAGGGCGTCACGAGCAGAACTGCCATACATAATCGTTTTTTCTTTGACATCCACGAGCGTCGGCGAACCGTCCAACCATTGGGGCAGCAGGGAAGATCGTTTGGTTTTCGAAAGGCTCTGGTTTGCAATAATCGTGTCGAGATTTTCTACTTTCACACTCTCTTTCAGATTGGAAGTTTCAATGATATCCAAACAAAGCCTCGAACCAAGGCAGAAATTTGAAGATCTCTCCTTGTTCTTCTTGTCCAACGCTACGTACAAGACATATTTCTTCTTGTCTGTCATGCTTCTTCTCTCCTTTGATATTCTTGCTTTTATATTTTGTTAGTGGTACTTCAACAAGACGTTCGCGTCTCTATGCCATCTCTGTCTGCCATGAACGACAAGTACGAAATGGCGAGGCCTTCAGTGCATGGTTCTCCTGGTGGGTTTTATGTCTCGCGACCCAAACCTTTCTCAAAGAGTTTCTACGTCAACAGCGCACTTTTGGTTGCGGTGGTTGCAATTTGCATCTTGGTAGGAGTGCTGGGAAAGCGAGTTCACGATAAGACTTTGAAATGCGAAGCGGAAAAAGAGGCAGCGGTATCTTGCGACTTGGCGACGACCACTCAAAAAGTCATCGACGGTGTCGCGCAGTGCGTTCCTGTCTTGTCGTCGTGTGGGAATGGAGAGGTTAGCAAGGCAGGCGTGTGCGAAAGTAAAAAGACACAGCCGGTGCCGGCATGGAAATGGGTTGTGCTTTGCGCAGTTCTTTTAGTGGCGCTTCCTGTCGTTTTCCGTAGGAAAGGCGGGGGCCGTGGCGGGGGCCGTGATCCCGTTGAGTTACGGACACTGGGAGTGCCCGGGCCGACGACGTCGCCCTCAACAAGTCCGGGCTCGGCCTCTGCTCAGCAAACGAGACGAGTTCATGGACCACCGCCACCATCTACGATTGAACCGACAACAGGCCCAACAGAGATCGATTCGAACGTGTTCGATCCACAAGACAGAAGTAGTGGGCCACCGCAACTACCAGGGATTTCGAGAGCTCGAAATTCGTTGGCCAACAATGTCGGCAGCAGAAGAGTCGCTGCCGGGGCAGGACTGACCGCAGCTGCTGTTCTTGGAGCCCGCCAGTTCATGCCTAATCAATTAATTCCTGAAATACCGCAGCCCGTTCCCGTTGGAGGACTTCCTCAATTCGGTACTCGAGAGTCACTACTTTTCCCTGAGATACTTCTAAATCCAGATGCAGATTCGCACGATTATGTAGTAAATGAGAATGGCGAAATAGATAGTACGGTGCCCGAATTTGGCGAAAGGTACAACCCTCATAGTGAATTGTGGGCTTCATCCATCAACCCTTCTTCTTGACTCTCAGAAGTTCGTGCACGATTTCAAGCAAAGAACGGTTGCCGAGCTGAGGGTAGAGGTACACGTCTCGTATTCCATACTCGAAATCGCGATATTTATTGTAGGACAAAAGAGACTTCTTCTCTGTGATGTCATAAAGAATGCTTTCATAATACATGCGATGACGAACAGTGTCGAGACAAATTTGGTTCCTGCCTTCGGTGAGCCGAGTGTGAATCGATGAAACGAGAGAATCCACCTTTTTTTTCATCTTTTCTTCTTTTGCTGAAAACAGTTTCGAAAGATCGTTATCGATGCCGTCCCAGTGCTCAACGAGTCTGTACACGCAACCGAAATCAATGCGATCCTTTACTGCGTTTTCGGTCGACACACACCTAGCCCGAATGTCTATAAAAGCATGCGCAGGGTCGTGGGCCTTGCTCGCGTACTGCTTGAACTTTCGAATAAGAGCGGCACCTCGTCCGTACGGTTCAAAACTGTAGAACGCAAGCGAGCCGAGCACAGCCACCGAGTTGCTTATGGAATCAAGAGCAAGAGAAACGTCGACCGCGTCCGGAGCAGTGGGACGCGTTCGAATCTGCTCGCCTTCGAAAAACGTGTCTATCACAGCCTCGAGCCGTTGGAACCGCTCTTTCTTCCCTCCTCTTATGTTTGTGAGTGAAGCATCTTTGTTTATCCTTGCAATTCCTAGGTTGAGCTGATTTGCATAACCAATCAGCCTTTCTTCGATGAAATTGTCGTAGCGATATAAGTATCCAGGAGGAAGAATGGTCTCTTCTTCGTGATGGAGCTCGTCGTCTCTGAATTCAATAACATCGATTTGCGGAGCTGGAGCACGCACAAACATTCTAAACATGCAACAAGTCGTAGCTCCGAAGTTGGCCGCAACGCCTATGCTTGACGTCGTGCTCACAAAGGTGGCTGACATTTCCGTTGTAGAGATCGACGAGAGTGTGCCTCTAACTCCTCTGTACAGCACTCTCGCGTTCCGCTTTCCGCCGGGGTCGAAAAAGTCAAGGAGCTTCCCGATTCCTCCCTTCTCAGCAACTTTCTTGTTCCAGTCGTCAGGTACGCACCTGAAGGCCGTGTCGACGAGGGCAACACAATACGCGTTCATGAGCTCCGCAACAACCGGGTCGGAGAGGCGGCGGATCTCGGCGGCAGAATCTCGAGAGGAATCTCGACGAAACAGAATTCTTCTCATTCTCGGCGTTATATCCTGTCGAAGCCGCATCGAGTCGTCATCGTTGCCTTCTGCTTCGAAGACAAAGGCGAATTTGTTGAGCAAGCCGAAGCCCGTGCCAACGTAGAAGAGTAGCGCGTCAGCCTCGACTTCGGGTAACGACTCGCTGATTTGAAAATCGACAATTTCGGAACCGGGCCCTGCCCCTGCGATCGTTGGCACGGTTTTTCTACCAACCGCCACGGTGACAACATTCATCGGAGGCTCTCTCCAGCTCTTTCATTTTAACCTAGAAAAAAGAACAAATTTGTTGTCTCAGTGCGAACCAGCAAAGGACGGTATTGTAAAAGGCGACGTCCACAAAACGACCGTTGTCGTGCACTGAAGGCGCCGCGTTCGCCGACATCCAACCCACCGCGATTTTCTCCGCAAAGCTCAAAGAGAAGGCGGAAAAAAGCATGCTTGATGCTAGTGACTTGGGCGATTTTGTTAACAAACACTTAATTGCAATAGGCTTAGGAATTTTTATTTTGTTCATCGCAATGACGCTGTGGTCATATGAACAATACAACAAAGCTAAAATCACGGGAGTGGTCGGAGTCGTTGTCTTCGGGTGGGCGTATATGAGTGAGAACGCTGTAGATAGATTCAGGGGAGAAGGCGTCTCAACTTCGTAGCCTGGAGGACGGAACGGACGACACAACCGACACGGCCGACACGGCCGACACGGCGTACGACTTGTGAGAGAGCGCCAGGGTACCCGCTTGCCGCCTCGAAGACGCGTACTTTGCGGACCTCGCCGATTTAACAGACGGAGACGGCGGCCGCTTCACACGCTGCCCTTTGCGCTCTTTGCAATCACTAAGAGAAGAAAGACTCGACGAATCAGAGGGTGGCTTCGTTATTTTATCACGCATGCGCTGTGTCCACGAAGTTTCTGTAAACTTTCCGACGTCGGCAAGGTGTTTGCCGCTCGCTTCTGAAAGACAAAGGATGTTTTTTGATTTTTCAGCCGGTAGAGCGGTGGAGAGAGAAGAGAGAGTGGGAGAAGGAGGGCGAGGAAGACGAGGCCCATTTTCGGCATTTTCGGCATTCGCGCCTTCCGATTCGAACGTCCCCATCGCATCCAGAGGATGCGGCCGAGCCGGACGGCGCAGTTGACTAGAGGAGTGCAGTTTGCGATTTCCCTCGGCCCTTGTCGCATTCCTCCTTCTCCGCCTGTGAGTTGCCGTGGCAGAAGGCGATGTGAATCTCACGAAAGTGGACGTCGTAAAGCAGAAGAGAGGCGACCGCTCCCTCAAGATGTCCGGAGTCACGAACGCCAATTCGTCAAAAATGCCAATGAAATGATTCGAATGCTCTGGATAGATTGTCTGCCAAACTCCTGAAAAGCAAATCGGAACGCCGGCGCAGCGAAGAGTAACACATAGCGAGCAGCAGGTTGCTAAAGAAGATGGAGGATCGCTAATTGTGGAGGTGACGCAGGGAAAGGAAGCATTTCTGAAATTGCCCATTTTGGCAGTCGCCTCGATTGGAATGCGACTCGCTTCATCTCGGAGGCTCGAACACATCTTGCCTTCCCCAACAGGGCCGAGACCTGTGAAACGAGTATCGCAGTTTTCGTTACGGCCGCGCGATTCGTCTTCCCGCACGATTTCTAGGACGCTCGGCGGTGTCACAGAGTCGGCCTCTTCTGCTACACGGGAGGCGCGGGCTGCGCTGCTAATCGCATGGCCGTCATCTCGCCGAGAAACTACCGAATCTGAAAATGTTACAACTCTGGAAGCGTTCCTGCGTGTCTGAGGTACGTAGCTCGACATGTTTTTCTGCGGTTTTCTGTTTCACTATCGACAAACAAAAATCAAATTTCGCTCTCTCGGCGCCTTTTTGTGTGGACCACGATGAGCGCGGATGGTCTGTCAGCGTACGAGAAAGCGCGGCTGGATAGCATCGCGGAAAACGAAGAAGTGCTTCGCAAACTCGGCCTTTTCGGCAGGACGTCCCTTCTCTTCAAGCGCAACGCTCTTCGTCGTCGTCCAAGAAGTTCTTCAAAAGTCCGCTCCCCTCCTCCTCCGTTGAGAGCGTCTCTGCCTCGCCTGGCCAAAACAAAGCATCGGTATCAAAGAGAGTGAGAACTCTGTAAAATTCCCACCTAGAGTTCCACACCGGCAGACACGCCGGGTACCGCGCCTCCTCCGACGGAGGCGGACGTAGAAATCACAAGCGCGCCGAGCAGGATGGCACCCACGACCGAGCCGACTGCGATGCCGACGATGTCCCCCGACGACAGCGCTGGTGAAGCCGGCGGTGACGGCGGAGCGATGCAGAGAGCGTCCCCGCTTCCGTTGACAACTTGGATTACAGTCGAAGGTGCGATCGCGGCGTTTCCGCTCGCATCAACGTCGGCAGCGGTGTAGCAGCTCGGGTCGACCAGCTTCGCCCCGGTCCACTCCATTTCGTTGCTGTGTCGTGTCAAATTGAAGAACTTCATAATATGAAAGTACGCACCCGCTTTCACGCTATCCTGCCAAACTTCCAAAGTACGCAACCCAACTACAAGACAGCTACCCAACTTTCAGACATCCAACTCTGATACCTATGTCGAAAGAGGAAAACTTGAAGAAACACATCCAACTTTGCAATCCCCAAGCGACAAAGTTCGGAACGCTCACGTTTTATGACGCACTCCGCCAAGGGTATTCCCATCTGAGCGCCACCACCATCGATGAATTCGTCAAGGCGGCGGTCGACTTCAGCGACAACGGTCGGAAGCTTTTTGTACACCAGTTCCACTTTCGAAAAACGGAAGACGGAACGCGTGTCACTTTGGGTCGCCCCCAGTTCAGAACCGATAATGACGATGTGGCCGTTGCATGGCACGCCGCGCTTTCCTTTGCCCGTTCCACAGCGCCGGCTCAGTCGCTAGAGCCCCTACACAAAGCTCGTCGCAGCCAAGTCAGCCGCCGCCAAGCCCCCATTCCGCGCGACCCCGGAGCTCCCGAGCCCGTCATCTACGTCACCGGAAAACCGGCGGTGACGTCGATGGGAAGGATGCGCACCGAGCACGGAGTCATCGACTATCTTTCCCCAAACTTGAACGGGTACTGCATGGCACACTACAAAGGCGGTACATACCCGTTGCACTGCCTCATCGCTGCCGCGTTCGACCTCCCGCGCGAACCTGACCAATTCGAGGTCGATCACATAGACTCAAACCGGTCAAACAATCTCGTCGAAAACCTCCGGTACGCGACCAAGTCTGAGCAAAGCCTCAACCAAAAGGACAACACTACGCGAACAGGGTCTTACACCTCAACTGAGGCGTTCGTTCTGCCCGGCGAAGTCTGGCGCGAGCCTCCGAACTTACCGGGGTACAAAGTGTCCAACCTTGGCCGCTGGCGGACAAAAAAGTCGCCGCACGTCTCCTTCACGCCCACTCCCAAGCCGATGCAGCCATACGCCGAGTGCCGAGTCTACCTAGACGACAAGGCAACCACTCTCAAGATTCACCGCGTCGTTGCTCTTACGTTTGTCGTCAAGCCAGACGGCTGGGCGGACGACCACAAAGTGTGGACCGTCGATCACCTCAACGCCGACAAGACCGACAACCGCGCAGCCAATCTCGAGTGGGTCACAAGGGCCGAGAACGCCAGGCGCGCTAGGTTGAACGCATCAGACGCGTCAAAGGCGAAGAGAAAAGAGCGCATCACGAAGCCCATCGAGGGAAGGCGGCGCGGCGAGACGGAGTGGGTGAGATATGAATCGAACTACGACGCATCCAAGATACTCAGAATCTCGAGTGGTTCGATCAACCAGTCAATTCAGAATAGGATTTACGGAAACTCGTACGAGTGGCGCTATGCGCCAAACCCAAAGCTCGAGCTCCTTCCGGGCGAGATACTTATTGAGCTCACGCCAGATATCGCAAAGAAAGCGAGGCTGATCTCGGGCAAGTGTGATGTGACATCCGTCGAAAGCGACACAGCTGGGTCCTCTAAGGAGCACGCGGAAATGGCCGCTGTTGCCACCTCGTACGAGTCGCATGCAAACAAAAAGCAAAGGGTGTGAGTTTGGTAATTAAAAAACTTTAGTATGACTCAGAGTTCCACACCGGCAGACACGCCCGGTACCGCGCCTCCTCCGACGGAGGCGGACGTAGAAATCACAAGCGC
>TARA_B110000858_G_scaffold2551_1_pt1 | contig 18304 bp, 23 predicted proteins | sample TARA_B110000858 | Tara Oceans TARA_B110000858 (sample SAMEA4398247) | marine metagenome | biome: Polar Biome; feature: [SRF] surface water layer (ENVO:00010504); material: water (ENVO:00002006), including particulate matter (ENVO:01000060) such as... | depth 5 m | reverse complement strand
AATGTTACGCATAGTTTCTTGAAAACTGGATTCTATTTGCAAAAGCATAGCATTATTAGTTTTTTGCTTTGCTTCTTCTTCTTTAAGCATCCCTGCGGCTACCTGATTAGTTCTGGTTTTCAAACGAATTACCTCAGACTCATATTTAGCCTGATTAATTAATTTTTTATTTAAAGCTTCATCAAGAGCTTCTACTCCCCCAGTTATAAGTCTATAATCTTCTACCGATAAATTCTTTATAATATCATATTTACTTTTATTAGTTTTTATAAGGCTTTGTATCTCTTTTTGATTAGCTTGATTCCTAAAGGTTTCTATGTTTTTTATATTTGTTGATATTAATTGTAAATTTCTTTGTGCACCTTTGATTGCCTCGTCTCTACCTGCAGTTGCTTGAGCCATAGCCTTTCCAAATGAATCTTGCATTAAGTCATCCATAAGTTTAGACATTTCTTTAGAAAAATCTTTTGTTTTATTTAAGGCAAAATTAAATGCTGTTGCCATTTTCTTAACTTTACCAGTTGTGTTTACTATAGGAGCATCAAGATTAGATAATAACTTTTCTAAAACAGTAAGCTCAATATTTGCTTTTCTAATATTTCTGGCAGAATTTTCAACATCAATACCAACCTCTAAAGCAGAAGCAGCAAAATTCTTTGTATTTTTTTGTGCATCTATAAGTAACTCATCAGTTAATCCTAATTCTTTATCTACAAGTGCTCTGTATTCTGTAACCCATGTTAACTCAGTAGCAAGCTCCTCGTTTTGTTTTATAGTTTCTTTTTTCATTGTAACGCTCATAAACCTAAATTTAGCTAATAAATCGTCATAATGTTTTCTTTTCTTTTCTCTAAAAGTTTTATCTCCCTCAAGCTTTAACTCTTGGTAAGTCTCAGTTTCAGCAAGTTCAGCATTAAGTTGAGTCTGAAGAGCGTTTATAGAAAATTTAGCCGCAGCCAAATCATCATTTTGTTCTTGCATTTTTGCTTTCCTACCTCGTATAGTTTGTTGTACAGCCATCCTAACTTGTGCCTGCAGCCTTTTTGTGCCATCATTATGTGCATCAATTCTCGCTTGTTGAGATGCTACAAAAGCTTTATCTACTTCATCTTCAAGTCTTTTAACCTCCTGTAACGCTTTTACCTTTCCTTTAAGACCCTCTAATTCAATTTTTCTATCTGCCTGAGCAGTGTTTAGGTCTCTAATTTCCAGTAATTGTTTTTCATTAGCAAGCTCTATATCCATAAGCCCAAGAACATCATCAAACTCATCCTTAAAGGCTCTCATGGCCTCAGCTCTTTTTTTACTATTAGTTGTGTAATCTAACACATTATCTATATCTTCACTCATGGCTTTATTAAGCCTATCCTGTTTTTGTTCAGCAGCACTCATTTCCTCTCCAAGCATAAAATAAGCAGCAGCAAGAGTAGCTACTACAGTGGCAACAGCAACATAAGGATTTGAAGATGCAGCTACATTTAATTGACCTTGAGCAACAGCAGCAGCTCTGATGGATGGGATTAACATACTCATAGACCTAAACAAACCTATTATACCTACTCTTAACTGATTCAGCCCTAACATGGCAAATCTTGTGGTTAGCCCAACAAGAGCAATTCCAACTAACTGTATAACGGTTCTGATTCCGTTTAAAGCACTTTCACTCTCTGTAATTGATTGAATAAAGTTTGTTAAAGAAAATATAGACCCCCTCATTGAAGTGTCAAATTTATCACCAAGAGCAATACTAAGACCCTCTGAAGCTGACTTTAATAAAGTCATATCTCCAGTAAGGTTATCTAATCTTATTGCGGCCATTCTTGTTACAGCTCCCTCAGCATTATTAAGAATTTCAACACTATCTTGTATTCCATCAATATTCTTTATTAAAGCAAGAAAAGCAGGGGCTGACCTTTTATCTAACAATGCTACTGCCTCTGTAGCGGAAAAACCCTGTGCAGATAATTTTTGCATAGCTACAGCAAGCTGCTCTGTACCTACTACTGGCCCACCAAGCTTCTTAGCTAACTTAGAGTTTGCATCACCCAATTTAAGCATTATGTTTTTTAAGGCATTACCAGCTATAGAGCCACTTAGCCCATTGTTTGCTAATTGACCTAATAAAGCTGTGGTTTCTTCAAGAGTAAACCCTACAGCTCTTGCTACTGGAGCAACAAATTTCATTGACTGAGTAAATCTATCAAGATTTAATGCTGTAGTTGTAAATGATGCAGCCATAACATCTGTAACATTTTTTGTTAAAGAAGCATCTAAATTAAAAGCTCTAAGTGTAGTTCCTGCAACCTGTGCTGAATTAGCTAAAGACTCACCAGTAGCTGCAGCTAAATCAAGTGTTGATGCTGTTGCTAAATCAATCTCTTCTGTTGAAAATCCTAAACGTGCAAACTCTTCTTGTAGTTGAGCTACCTGTGTAGCTGTAAATACAGTAGTAGAGCCTAATTTTAATGCCTCTGCAGAAAGATTTGCAAATTCCTCTTCTGTAGCCCCTGATATTGCTTTAACTGCTGACATCTGTGCTTCAAATTCAGCAAAAGATGAAACAATACCTTTCACAGCTCCAACAATAGCTCTAACAGCAAATGCTGCCGCTATAGCAACTGCAGCAGATTTAAAAGTGCTGACAAGTTTACTCCCAGACTTATTCATCTTTTCTGCAGATTTTGTAGCCCCTTGCATAGCTTTTGCGTTCTTATTATAAGCAGTTCCAAGCTCCTGAACTTCTTTCTTTGCTCCAGCATAATCTTTGTTAGCAGCCTTTAGCTTCTGCATTTTAGCCTTAGCTAAATCAAGCTTATTATTTAATTCTATTAAATCTTTAAGGTTTGCTTTAAATGTAAAAAGTGTTCCAGTGTCAGCCATATTAATATTTATTATTTTTATTTATATTGTTTGATAGTTTACTACTTTTTAAATAAACTTTTCTTTTATTGCCATCTTTATCTTTATAGTAAACATCCCCAGTTATAGTTAGGTCTGATGTTGAAAATTCCGCAACAACCTCACCTCCAAATACAGAAAATTCTCCATTCTCATTTACAGATATAGCGTTTTGCTTTATAAACTTTCCATCAGAAATATATCCACTACCAACCTGGAATATATCATTTGGGTTTTCATCATTATGACAGCCTAAAACAACTTGACCATCATGAGCATTTAACCCTTTACCTAAGGCTATAGAATTACCAGTAATATGATTAGTGTTTATTGCAGAATAAATAGATGGTTGATTTGTAATCCCATTTGCATTATTTGAAGTCATAGCTGACTGATACTGTTGGGGAGCGTTCATTTCTATACTCTTTACAGAAACATTATTGTACGTCTTAACAAAATTATCTTCAGGTATATCATTGTTTTTAACGATACTATACTCTCCATTTGTAGAAAGCACAATAGTCCTATCTTTTTCTTTAATAATAGCAGAGCCTCCATCAGGATTTAATTTATCTAAACCACCATAATTAGTTGGACTCATTAATTTACCGCTTACTGCCCCTCTTTTTGTAGATGGAACTTCGTATTTCCACTCAATTAATTCAACCTTTGTTAATTCATCTAAAGCTGGTTTATAGTCAGACACCTTATTTACAGTCCAGTAAGTTGAAACACCACCATCCATTACTATTTTAATAATATCTCTAAAATCAAAATTAGCAATATCACTTGGGGTTAAGTCCATCATGCAGGTTCTTAATGCAGCCCCTCCACTTACTTTTTCAAAGAAATTACCGTAATATTTATCAAACAAACCTCTTTGGTTGCCAATATTATGCCAAGCTAAATTATCCTCATAAGGAGATGTACTGAAATGCTCATAATTATAGGTGTAGGCATAAGGATATGAATTGTGAGTTTGCACTATTCCACTATCATCCGTTAACTTCCATGCCCCTGTGTTTGGACTTAACCCATAATAGTTTAGTATTCTTAAAGAATGATTAGTGTCGTAAGCAGGCCTTTGTAAGGAATTAAACCAACCCCAACTGGCACTACCAGACCACATTACAGGAACTGTAGGAGAATTATTATAAGGAGTGTCAGGGAAAGTATGTTCACACCCATTACCTCCAGTATACATACGCATTGTCGGAGATACAATAGTGCTTCCAAGGTTTTTTTCTGACTTCCTGTATAAATCTTCGTTTGTTATTTTTAAATCCCATAACTCTTTATCATATCCCAGGGAGTCTGTCATTGATTCATTATATCTCTCAACAATTTTATCTCCACTATCTCTTTTGTATCTAAAATATACTGTTTTAGCTAATTCATCAATTAAGAATTTATCGCTCCAGCTTTTCCTGTCTATTTTTTGACTCCAATCAATAAGTCTACCTTTACCATAAAAAGAGTCGTAAGGCTCACAACGGACTATTTTTTGCTCATTATCTGCATCCCAATAAAGATTAAACATCTCTGTGATACCCCTTAAAAAATCTAATTGTTTTGTTCCGCAACCAAGAGCCATATCAAGACTGGCAGTAAAAGGAGGGACAAATGCTTGCCCTATTTTTGGGTAACACATAAAATCTTGATTTTTAATCTTCCCCCTACACTCTCTAAAAGCCTTAAAGTTTATACCAAAAAACCTAACCTGAACCTTATCTCCTTGGCTTAAATTTATTTCCATCTGACAATCTTCTGTTGTCCAAGCCTCTCCATTATCTGTGTGTCTCCATACAGCGTTTGGAAGTCCTATTGGGTTTGATGCAGTTACACCATCCTGAGTAGTAGGAGGCCCTGCATTTGAATTAAACACATACTGACCACCACTTGCAGCTGAATCAGCCCAACCACCATACTGGGAATAACCCATTGTTTGTCCATTAACAGCAAAACGAGATGCCCACATACCAGAATCACCAGAAGTACCATTTTGAGAAACCTTAACTGTTGCTTTATAATACAAAATATATCTTCCAGAAAAAGGAACAGTATATCCATTTTGAACACTACTACTACTACCTTGACTGTAATGAGCAATACCGTTCTGCACAGGTATTACAGGATAAAAATATCTTGTAGTGTTTAGATTACTACCTGTAGCAGGCATTGTTGGCATTGAAACTTCACCAGCCTTTGATGCGTGTGCTGAGTAATCACTATTTTCTCCAAGGTCTGAACTTCCAGAAAAATCATACTCTTCTCCAGAAGTATAAGGTACTATAAGCCTCTTGAACTCTTGAGTTTTAAAGAAATCGCTTTCAATAGTATAACCAATTTGACTAAACATTTGTACCACTATATGTCTTACATATACAGCAGGGTGTATTTGTTTAAGGGTATGTGCTGTTATCAATGGGTCACTATCCTTTAGCCACTCACCATAATTTATTATAGGATAAACATAATTTTGATTATCAGAGTTTGAGCTCCAGCTATTAACAACATTTTGGTAGGTTTTTTCATGTGTTGGCAACCCAAGTTCACAAAGCTTTTTATCCTTAAGTAGTTCAGGCCAATATGAGGGGTCTTGTAATATATGGCACATGTATTTACCACCATTACCTGTAACACTTTTTTCTATTCTTGCAAAACCACTAAAACAAATAACACCATTAACTGATATTCTTGCTTTCTTCCATCTTAAATCTTCAAGTATTCTATGACTTCCGTCAGCAGTCATTGTGCGTAAAATCCTTTGGTTTCTATCACTTGCTGGTAGCTCAAATGTTTTAGAGTAACCTGTTGACCTTTTACTTGGGTCTCTTAAATCACCACTATTTAGTGTTAATCCTAAGGGAACAGAATCCTTATTCATTGTATCTAAATAATGATAAGTATAAGTCTGAACCTCAAAATCACTTTGTAAATATGTAGGAACTACATCATAATCCCAATTTGTACCCCCCTCTTTAATCTCAAACTTTGACATTGTAAGTGTTGATAAAGAGCTTGATGTTTCTTTAACTCTTAAAAAGTGATATTGTGCCTCATAATAATGTTTATAATCAAAAGCATTACCTGCAGTTTGAACTTTAACATTTGTAGACCAACCCCCAGGAGTACCATTAGAAAATCCTAATGGGTTATGCTGCATTTCTTCATATATACACATATCTGGTATAAACGGAACACAAAACTCATAAGTTCCTGGTGTTGTTATTGTTTTGTAAGCCCAAGGTTTCTGGTTGGAATCAATATTCTCGTAATCTAAAGCGTACTGAATATCATTTATATCATATCCACCTTGGTTAACATAAGTTCCAATAGATGTATAATCCAGATAAGTTAATACCTCTAACTCACAACCCTGAATACTATCTATTGTTAATTTAATATGATAACCCTGGGTGTCAGCGTTTCTACACTCAAAAAGCTCATGAGAACTTCTAAGTCCAAAATTAACATTATTATTAACTACAGAAGCAAAATTAACAGGAGCAACAAGAGAAGTAGCATAGGATAAGTGAATATTCTCTCTTTGAGAATTATAAGTTATACTACCTATATCATATTTCCAAGCACCAGTATGAACATAGGGAGTTATATATCCCTCAAAGTTTTGCCAAAACGCATCTTCAAAGAACTCAGATGGATTAGTAACGCTGGGAAATTTTGTTTGCAGATAAACCCCCATATTATCAATACCTGGGCCTCTTAAATATAAAACTCCTTTATGTCCCTCTAATACTTCAAGAGATATAGATGTAGTAAACCCACTTTCGGTTTTAGGATAAAGATACATCATACGACCCTGCTCTGTATCGCTACGATAATCTCTTTTTAAATTATTAACATAAGTCAAACTTGCACTATTCCACGTAGAAGTTTCCATCCCCTCAAAGTTTGGGTCTGTTCCATCAGCCGTAGTCATGTTTAATCTAATAATTTGAGAATTTAGATAACCACTGGTTGGAGTAGTTGGAAATTGTAGACATATCTCGCCTGATGGGCCTCCATAAGCTACTGTTCCAGGGTTACTTAAAGGGACGTAATGGGGGTTATTTGGAGTGTTACCAAACATTCTAAATGATGTAATCTTTAGCCCATACCATTCATTAAAGTTATCAAAATTTTCGTTAGCATTTAAAGGAGCTTCACCATTGTACTCGTCACAGTCTCCCTTACATCCATCCCCAAATATCTGATATGATATAGTTCCGTTTTGATTAAATGTAGTTATTGTAGAAGTTCCTGAATCTTTTTCACCAATCTCTAAAATTACCTCCTTTGCTTGAGCTGATTGAGCCATATTACATTTTTTGTGTTAGTGTGCTTTCTGAAAACTTATACTTAAACTCTATATATGACCTGTTTTTATCTGTACTATATAATTTATAAGAGCCTTTTATAATATTAATAGCTATAAGCCCCATGTCACCATATCCTTTAGCATTAACATAATCCTCTATTTTTTTCGTTATCCAAACTTGAGGAGACATTATCATCTCTTCAATCCATTTTACCTGAGCCCTGGTTAATGGTTGAGAGAAAACAGTAATCATTTCAGTTCTCTTTCCCCATAAATTAGTTGTATTATGCTGGCCTCTTATGACCCCAAAATTCTCGGTATCAGCTCTATTAAATGCTGTGTGCCTGTCAAATTCCATGCCTGACATAGTAAGCTCTTTAGTCTCTGTTCCTGTAGCCCTAAAGAAGTCAAAGTTTCCAAGCATGTTTCTGAATATAAAATTTGTTCCATTATTATCAGAACACTCTAAACTACTATCTATTAGTTTGTAATGCTGAATAGGCCCACTTCTTACAAAAGCTCCTGTAGTCGCATTATCATATTTTATCTGTATACCCATTTTATTACCTGTTAAACCACCAGTAGCATTAGTAAGATGATTAACTACAACTCCAGCCTGCAGAGAAAGCCAAAAGTCAAGTATAATAGGATGTATGTGTAGAGAACAGTGAAGTGTATAACTTGATGACAAACAAGCTATGCTTAACATAACTCCAGCACCATTAGTTACCTGCATATCACCTACCCTATTACCAACTCCTCTATGCATAAGTGGAAGAAAGAAATAAAACCCTTGACTAACATCCATAACATTATAGGGTGGCATATTAGTTGTAAAACGATTAAATGCACTACTTGTCCAAGGCACTTGACTGCTATTTCCTCCATTACAAACGTATTTATCAACTCTTATATAATCATTAGCTGTAGAATTTGATTCATCAACACTTGTATTGGTAGGAACTGCTATAAAATCATTTGTATATTTATTCTCATCTGGGTCAGGCTCTAATCCACCGTTCTCAGTATATTTAACAGGAAACACCTCTAATCTAAAACCTCTACCAGTCATTTTATCAAGATTACTACACCAGTTTTGAGTATAAAATCCCTCTTCATCTACAAAATATTGCCTACAGTATTCAGCAACATTAAATGAATATATACCGTTATCAGTATCAGAATATCCATTCATCTGAACCCCTGTTTCTACAAAGTTATTTGAATTAGTGGTTTGCTCTATCCATAAAATACCTCTAAAGAAAGCTGGCACTGTTGCTCCAGTCACCTTTACTTGAATAACTATCGGTCTTTGGCATGAGACAAACTTACCATGAGGTTGTTGAGATATTCCATAAACTATTGTTCCTGATGCCATATTATTTGAATTTCATTATTTTATTTATTTTAATATTGATTTGGGAAGCTATTATAGCCGTTAAGTCCTTATCAATTTGGGTATTAATATCTTTCTTTGCATCATCCAACCATCCATCTGCCTTTACTGTTTTACCATTATTTTTAGCCTGAGCCGCAACTGCAAATGCAATTCTTTTTGCTTCATCTACTGAAACAGAATATTTGTCTTGTGCCCAAATAATTAAAGCACCTATATAATCACTCAACCCTCCCCCACCTTTACCGCTATAAGGAACGTCAGAAGAACCTTTAACTTTTAAAGAACCTCCATTATTTAATCTTATAGCTGAATTACTTGATTTAAAATCCCATTTAAGTTGAGCTCCAATAACTGTTGGCCTATCAGCCCTTATACTTGCAGCTGTCTTACCTGTTGTCGTTTGAGCTTTTTTATTACCACTTCTTATTGCGTTATTCAATTTACTTTGCATAACCTTAACAGGATTCCCTTGAGATTGAAAAAGTAGGTTTGATATATTATCAAATATAGTCATTATTGAGGGTTTGAAGTTTGGTTAGCTGGGAAAACTGGAGGGAAAACACCGTTATCATCAACACAAGGCTCTTCACCTGCACCATAACAACAAGTACCGTCATCAACTCCTGCTCCAGGATTATAATTAATAGCCACTGGGTCTGTACATCCACAAGCCCCAAAGTAATCTTGACAAGGCTCATCACATCCAGATGGATTATTCGGCCCAGAAGTGCTACAAGGGTCTACAGTAACAGCAATATTAGCTATAGCATCAAAATCAATACGCAGAGCCACTAATTTATCATTGAAAACCCCAAACTCTCTATTTATTGTTATTTTATGCTTAGGTATATGTGCCTTACAACCTCCTCCTCCACTAATACCAAATGCAAGACAAGAAATCATATTCCAAAATTTTATCTCAAGCTCTGCCATTATAGCTACAGTATAATCATCAAATACCTGAATACCCTGTGTGCTACCAGACTCTATAGGTCTTGCTATAACTAAGCTAAATGAATAAACCTCTTTTATACCCTCAACCACATAAGATGATGGATAGTCTATATTTAATAAATCGTAACAAATATTATGGTCAAAATTTATTTTATCTGGAGACCCAAATTTTACAGTACAAAAGCCTGCTGCATCTGCACAAGCCTTAAAGTCTGTCATTAATTTATTTAAGTCGTAAGTTAAAGGGATAGCCATATTTATTTTTTATTTATTTATTAATTCTTTTTCGTATTTATATTGACAGGCAAAGTGAACAAATTTACCGTTTTGAGTTTTAAAGTATGGTTTCTCAGTAAATACAGACTCACAATGAGCACAAGTTAAGGGTTTATTTTTAAAATTCGCCTCATATTGCTCGTAACAATGCTTATGTACTAACTTTTTGTCTGAAGTACCTTTCCAAGCACAAGAGCATGTACTGAGTTTCCCATCACAATGAGCACATAATTTTATTTTATTTTCTTTCATCTTTACTTCTTATTTAAGTCAGCATAAGTTTTCTCATACTGATTACAAGCATTTTTCCAAGATAAATAAGTCAAAACCTCATATAATTCTGTTAGCAAAACGCTATTTAAAGGGCTGTCTGTTGGTAGTGTAAATATTCCTGATTTAGCTACATCATAAACACTATTTAACCAACCATACCCTGCTATAGTTCGTTCAGCTGCAATTTTAGCTTTTGAATCTCCTCCTGAACTTGAGAGGTTAGGGAAATTTTCATCAATGCTTTTTCGTGCTGCATCAAAAAAAAACCGACATCCCAAATGGTCGCCATATCTAATTGCTCAAATTCTTTAGCTCTACGTTCTACAAGGTCATCATCAATAAGACCTCTTTTATCATCTTTTTGTTTACACAAGATAGCAACTTGCTTTGTTAAAACAGTTAAATCACCAGTCTCAAGTTTTTTATTATGAAGCTCTACCTGTTCTGCTTCAATAAAAGTACCAAAATTCTCAGTAGCCATACCTGGTTTTGGTAAATAATAAATATCATTTTTAAATGTAAATTTATCTAAAGCTATAGGTATATATTGTTCACTTAAGAATCCTACGCTTGAAATAATTGTTTCTATATCTTCAAGTCCACATAAAGATATTTCCTCCTCACTAAGCCCAGTCCAATAGCAAGCGAGCTTTGTGTTTTGATTTATGTTAATTAAACTTAATTCAAGCTGCCTAATCTCATCTGTATCTTCAGAAAACATCTCATCAATCTCTTCCTGTGTAGGCTGAGTCTTTACAATGTTATTAAACCCTACAAATTGTTCAAATGTTACGTCTACCCAAGATGTTGGCAGTTTAATTTCAGACTCGTTTATTTTAATAGTTTTCATTAATTTAGTATTGTTTTATCTCCATCAACAAAAGGATGTATTAAAATCATATTACTTATCCTATTATTAACTTTAGTTAGTCTTTTAGACAATTTAGTCACTATTGCATTAATTTGGTCATCATCCTTTGGTATAACTGCAAGATAACCTAATGCAGCCCAATAAACCATGTTTGGTAGAGAATAAAGCCATTCGCTACGGAATATTGTATCAAGGTACTCATCCTCACCATTATTGTTGTGAACCATTATTATTTGTGTTAAAACATCTAAAAAAGCCTCATAATCATCATCTTCTGCTGTAGACATGTCAATTATCATTTGAATATCAGATAAGTAGTCTAAAATTATCTCTTCATGATACCTATTTAAACAAAATATTTCGTTTTCACTATACATTTTACAATAATAAGAAAAAGTTTACATTTTCTTGGCTAATGTTTGGAACTTTTATCCCCATGCCAAAATCTTATTACCTCCGTTAAATAAATATCTCATTCTCATCATTAAGCTATCAGCGTAATCAGGTGAGCGACCTATAGCTGCCTTAACTTCTTTTTTAGAAAGTATAGCAAGTTTCCCATCTAAGTCAATATTTTTTCTTCTAACTACCTCAAGCTCTTCAATTATCTTATTTCTAATATCTATTTTCTTGCACTTTATGTGTATGTTACCTGCGTTTATTTGTTCAGCAAGCTTATAATAGCACTGACTCTTTAAATTTTTATAGTTTTCAGCTTTCATTGGCTTTGAATTATTAATAAATGGCACAACACCTTTCATATAGTGAGAAAGGTACTGACCAACACCGTCAGAATCAATGATTATGTTTTTTCTGGGTATATTATGGGTATCTGCCAGTTTCTTTATTAAAATCTCAATACTATCAGCAGAACTCTTATCTTTAGTTATTATTTCCTCCACAGTCATACCAGACCAACGAGTTATAACCATTTTATCACTTCCCATCAAAGCAACATCACAAGAAAGGAATTTATCGTTACTTTCCTCTACTTTATTCTTAAATGAGTTTAATAACGCTTCATAGTCAAATAATTTATCTTTACCCTCGTCATATTCCCAATTACCATGTAAAAGCCTCTCTCTTGAAACAGGGTCAAGCTTTCTTAACTGTTCTTCATAGTATTCTGAGATATGGGGATTGTCTTTAAGTTTAGCTTGAACAAATTTCTGATGCTCTGGTAGGTTATCATCCCTCCATTGTTTATAAAAATCGTAAACCCAGTTCTTCGCTGGATTACACGACATAAGAACTTTTGGCCTTAATTTATATTCAGCAAGTTTATACCTTATCCTTGACGCAACAACATTCTTTGCTTTTTCAGTACACTGATTAACCTCATCAATGAAAGCCCCAGAAATCTCAAGTGACCCGAGTGAATCAAAATTCGGGTCTGCAGGGTATTGATAAAGGTCTTTTAGCAAGATTTGACTTCCGTTTATAAATTCTATAACATTTGACTGTGCATTAAACTTATAAGTCTCGCCTTTCTTTACACCCCAGTCTGAGCAAACACTAAAAAATGAATTGAGTGTTGTCTCTTTAAGTGTTTTCAATACGGCACGACCCATAAGCCACCTTGTACCTGGGTATCTCAAACACGAATACAGCAGCCAGGCCGCCCCAAAATAAGATTTTCCTCCACCAGCACTTCCTCCAAATAAAATTTCAGAGCTGGTCTTATCATGGATGTATTCCCAGGCCTGATGCTGTTTTATTGTTGGCGTGAAATCTATCTTCATTTATTTCTTCCGCCAAGCAAGTTTCCGATAGGAATAATTATGCCAAACTTTAATATGAAGTATGTTAGTAAAATTGGTGCAATCCAAGCAAGAACAATTATTGCCAAGATAGTAGACTCCAATCCTCCTTGATTGTTAAAAAATTTCTTATATCTACTTATCATCTTTTCTTTTTCCATTTTTATACTGTTACGTTTAATATTGCTAAAGCTTGACTATTCCCAAAGGTTTTCGCCCAGGCAATAAACACCTCTTGAGTTACAGATTGCGTAAAATAAGGTATATCATTATCACCAGTATCTCTTTTATTATAAGCCATAGCCTCTATCTCTCTATAAGTTGCTGAAGCCCCTATAAGAGTTCTGACTTCAGAAAGCTTTAAGTCTGATACTTTAAAGGTTTTAGTTTTAAAAACTATATTTGTTTCAATTAAAGAGCTGCTGTCGCTAATTGCATCCCCTCCTCTTGCATCTTTTACTACTACTCTGAATGATAAATCTATATTCATTGTTATTTTATTTAAGTTATTTTTATTTAAGTTATTCTAAAAGTTTCTTGATTGTTATATTTATTTTTATTATTTTTGAAACATCTTATGTTTTTCAGATTGATTAATTACTGTAAACAAAGTGTAATTGTTTTGCTTGTCAAAACAAACTGTAAAACTATTGAGGTTGGGTTTATTATATCTATTTCTCATCTTCAGGCTTTGTATAATTAAACACAAACGAATCACCCCCACTGGTTAAATCCACCCTATCTATTGCTATTCCTTTCATCTTAGCTATATCTTGAAGTAACAACCTACAGATATTTAAGTCACCACTCTTATAACCCTTAGTATACAAGTCATACAACATCATAGTGTGCTTATCAACCTCATACTGCTTCTCTTCATCAAACTGCTCCTTAAAATACTGTAAAGCTCTCTTATAATAAATAGATGCCTGTCTTTTCTGTATTCCCCAGTTCTTATCACAATACTCAATTATATCTGTATACCTAACCCCTTGTAAAACCAATCTAACTATCTCAGAGGTTCTCTTATGAGCCTCCAGCTTAGTAGCCTTACCCTCAAATTGAACTTTCACATTGTCCAACCCAGCGGCAATTATCTCTCCTTTTATATCTGCTTTCTCTTCCATTATATTTAGTGCATAAAATTATTTTACAATAATACAAAAAAATTAATTAGGATGCAAGGAAATATGTTACATAAAGTGCATAATAATTTGAGAGCCAAAATCTATTGTGAATATCAGACCCCCCTGATTATAAGCCCCTTTTACGTAAAAAAGGATGTGAGGGAAAGTTTTTTTGATTAAATGGCTTAAACGTCTCCTGAGGGCTATTCTGAGAGGGTTTAGTGTTTAATAATGTGTATAAATTGCTTATATTATACCATACACTACCACCACCACCACACACTATTTAGACTCATTCTAAATAAGGATTTAGATATAAAAAAAGAGGCTAACTTATTAGCCCCTTAATCTCTGAGATGGTTATTATTTTTTACATTTGTTTTATTCTTCCAATTCAATTTTTATTGCCGTTTGATAATCTGAAGTATTGCCACCAATAAAAACAATACTCAATATATAATACTCAAAGTTAGTATTACAATAGTCTTTAATGGTTGAAATGTATCTTGTTTTCTGCCTTGTATCAGCCTCAATACCTGATACTAAATTATTATTTATTTGTTTACAATTATTAAATAATTTAATTAGTAATTTTTTTAATTCTGTTTTTTTATTTGTTTCCATGTTTTTTTTATTTAGTTAGTTATGTTTATTATTGTTTGTATTTCGTTTATTATTGTTTGTTGACTTTCTTTGTCTCTTTGTTTACAATACATATTAAAGCTGATAATACCATGTACTTCAACACTACCAAAGATATTACAAAGATTAAGATATTCTATTTTATATTTTTGCTTCATCAGTTTAATTTTTTAGTTTTGTTTTGTTTGTTATATTCTTTTACATTCTTTGCATTTCTTACTTCATTAGCACCCGAACACCATCTTAATGTATTGTTAACAAAGATATTAAAATATTTTGCAGTGGTACGGCTCATATTATTTGTATAATGGTCAAGGATTAAAGTTTGTTTTTGTATTTTGTAGGTTGCAATAATTGTATTGTATGATTGAAAAGTAATACTTTTATCATCATACATTATAAATTGGTTAACTGCCAAATTTCCGTTATTATTTCTTATTTGTTTTACTTTCATTTTGTTTTATTTATTTAGTTAGATTAAAAATAGTTTCTTTAATTGTTTGTACTTTCTTTCTTATTGTGATAACTTTGTAAGAATTATTTTGGTAATTTGTGCCACTTCTTTGAGGGCTAAATTTCCACTGATAAACAATTATTTTGTTATTGTTTTGTATTGTTATATTATCAGCAAATAAATTACTATCAATATAATTATATAATTCATAATCTAAATTAGTACATTCTGATAAATTAAATGCTTTCTTTGTTTGTTTGTTTATTGTATTCATTTTGTTTTTTTTAATTGTTTATAATTGTAGTTAGCACAAAAGTAATTAAACATAGGAAGCCTCCCACGTATATAATATTACTTATTTGTTCACCTAAACTTGTTTTGTTTGTTTTGCTTGTTTGTGTTGCTTTCATTTTGTTTTTTTTTAATTATTAAATTTATTTGTTTGTTTTGATACTGCAAAGGTAAAGCAATAATCCATAACACCAAAAAAAAAGAGGCTTTTATTTATTATATAATCATAACGTGCTGATAACTAATAAGTTAAGGGGCTAATTTATACTCATTCTAAATAACAAAATAAGTTTATCCCTTTTATATTTGTTTTATTGTTTTATTATTTGCATAATTTAGATATAAAAAAAAATACAATAAAAAGAACGCACACGCAAATATAAAAATAATTGATATAAACAAACAAAAAACAATAAAGTTATTAACACTACACTATTTAGAACCAATCTAAATAAGGGAGCAAACTGAACATATTCCCCTAAAGGTAATTCCTCAAGACTTAAAGCCCTTAAAGGTATTTCTCCAAGACTTTTTTAGTCTTTCTAAAATGAAAAGAGGGAAAGATAAACAAATAAATCTCCCCCCCTCAACAAACAAACAAACATCTTTTATATTTTAATATGCTCTTTCAGGTCGCATAACATCTAAGAAGTCAGGACTCAACCCCATATTCCTACAAAATAACATCTTTAACTCCATAGCCTTATCAATCAACTCCATATTACCCTGCCAATCCGTTATAGTACAATCATTCTGTACACTACCTAACATCCCCCCTCCTAAATAGTTTTGATAAGCAGATAACTTTTCACCATCATAACCATAAGGGGTTAAGTCAATCTCTACTCCCCCACCTCTACTACTATACTTTTCTCTAATTACTGCATCTTTAATCTTCATATTTTTATTTTTTTATTTAATAATTTATTTTATAAGTGTCCTCCATATCCATTAGGGCATTGAAACCTCCATTCACTATTCATTTCAGTCTCATTCATTCCATCATAATCATCTACTCCACTCCCAAACTGATACTCAGTCTTACTCATAGCAATATCCATATCATCTTCAGACCAATTATCACTATCATTTATCCAATCCATAATATCATCTTCTTTAATATTATTAGGTACTTCAACTTCTATCTCAGCGTATTTATGGTACACACTTCTGTTTATTACTTTTACTTTCATTTTGTTTGTTGTTTTAGTTATTATATTATAATAGTTAGCAAAATAATTGACACTACCAAACTTTTAGTAGTTTATTTTTGTTAAAATTTCTTTTATCTGATTAAATTCTTTATTTGTTATACTTAATTGATTGGTACTATCTCCTTTATGGTCATACATCTTAATCCCTACCTTATAATAATCAACTTCATTGTGAGCCAACTTATAGCCATCTATGTTAATTTTTTTTAATTGACCTACTCTATATTCTTTTGTTTTCATATTCTTTTTATTTTAGTTATTTATTTACTTCACCATACAAACCCATCATGGCTAACAATAGCCATACCATTATACATATCCACATATTTTTTTATTTAGTTAATAGTCCCATAACAACAATACATAAGTAGGCAGAAAGCCAAAACTATAAGTATCAGTTCTTGTATATTTGTTAATTTCTTCATTTACCCTCTACTGAACACATTACAACTACACTATCATCTAATTTAGATAGTTCGTTTTCAAATTCTTCTGCCATCATTTCAAAGTCATAAGTTATACTACCATCTTCATTTCTTATGTAAGATGTTGGTAATACAATTTGGTTTACTGCAATTTCTCTTTCCATTTTTTTGTTTTTATTTAATTCATTTAATCTTTCTGATAATTCTTTGTTGTCTAAAATTGCCAATTCAAATATGTTATTTCTTTGATTACAATTTATCTTTTGTATTTCTTCTATTACTCTTTCTCTATCCATTTTATTTAGTTTTAGTTAATTCATTATCACTATACACCCCCATTATGTTATTTGCCATCATTTCATACTCATCATACATTTCATTATAATAATCTTCCGACTCTTCAGTAAAACCCCCGTCTCCATCTATATAGGTTTCTTGACCAAAATTCATTTCAGTTATTTGTGTAGCCATTTCACTTATAAACTCCATAAAACGACTATTATCTATGTATCTTTTGCTTATTACTTTCATTTTATTATTTCTTTAATTCGTTTTATTAACTCAAATATATCTATTCCTCCTAACTCAAATTCTTCAATTTGAAATTCAATTTTTTCTTTCATTTCTTTAATTTATTAAGTTAATATCTCTAATTACATCTACAAAATCCCAATAATCTCCTACTTCAGAATGTAGTTCCCCCTCTTCCCCAATTCCTACACAAAAAGCATTATCAGGTATATAGGTATCATCATTTTCTCTTTCTCTCCTTAGATAGTCCTGTCTATCATTTTCCTCTACTTCTTCTAAGTATTTCATCATATCCCCACACCAATCATCCCCCTCATACCATTTTATCCTATCAAAAGTGTAAAATTTCATTCCATCATTTTCAGTATGTATTTTTAGATAATCAGAAGAATGGTCTTCCGTTTTGAAATCGTGCCTTTGTAGTATCTCATCAAATTTATCTGACAATTCTCCATTTTTTACTCCTACAATTACTTTGCTTCTATATCCCATTTTTTTATTTGTTTTAGTTATTATTTGTTTTAGTTAGTTTTCATCTTTTTCTCCATCTCTATCCATTTCCTGTGCATTTTCTCTTTGTTGTTCTTGGTATTCGTACTCCTCAATCTCATCACACAAATCTCCACACTCACCACAACAAACTGCATCTCTATCAGCGTGTTCTCTGCAATCATTACAAATATCTCCTACCCAAAAGGTCGCTCCACAACAATTACTAAATTCGCCCTCAACAATATCTGAGCCACAACAATTACTTACCATATAACTGCCTACTCCATCATCAATAGGATTGCTTAACTTGTATTCATCTATATTCATAGTTAGTTATTTATAATTTCAATTAAACTTTCATCCCTTAAACTTCTCC
>TARA_B110000858_G_scaffold13108_1_pt1 | contig 18315 bp, 16 predicted proteins | sample TARA_B110000858 | Tara Oceans TARA_B110000858 (sample SAMEA4398247) | marine metagenome | biome: Polar Biome; feature: [SRF] surface water layer (ENVO:00010504); material: water (ENVO:00002006), including particulate matter (ENVO:01000060) such as... | depth 5 m | reverse complement strand
ACCATTAGGAGGAGCCGTAGAGAAGGTTAGAGTAGATCCAGAGATGCTGTACCCAGACTTGTTTTGATATACACCATCAATAAACACCTGAGTGTTATTCTCATTGACGGGCGCGATAGAAAGGGACAGAGTTACATCAGAGCCATCACCTGTCATGGTGTCGATGTTTAAGTTTGAGCCTTGGATATTACTTGCAAAAGAGTAAACTAAGATCGTATTAGTATTAGAAGGGGCGGCACTGAATGTCAGTGTAGTTGTACCACTCGCTGTAGCGATGCTATACGCATCTTGTTGTTGGAATACGCCTTCAATGAAAACGAGAAGATTGTCTTCGGAAGATACTGTCTGGGACAATGCGTATGCAGTAGTAGATCCATTAGCTGTAAAGGTGTCTGCGTTGACTGTACTTGCGCCTCCAAGAGGAACCCAAGCATCTGTGTATGCCTCAATCTGCTCAAGGTCGCTGTTGTATCTTACATGACCCGCTGCGCCTGTAGGACGCTGTGCTGTTGTTCCCGCCGGCATAATAGCGGCGCCTGTATCAGCAGTCTTGCTTACTCTCAATCCAAGAGCGGTCGCTGTAGTAGCACTGAAGTTTGCATCGTCGCCGAGTGCAGCCGCCAATTCATTTAGAGTGTCTAATGTAGACGGAGCAGAATCAGTGATCGCTGCGACAATTGCTGTTTGTGTAGCGAAACCGTTCGATGAAAGATATGAGCCTACATTTGAATCGCCATAAGAAGATGCAGCAGATAATCGTAATTCAGAGCCTACTTTAGCGACAGTCACATTAGTGTGATTTGAGTGATTTAATATAGTATCTGTTCTAGTAGAAACTCTCGCGTCAGTGTAATAGAGGTTTGAAGAACCTTCCGCAGTTTCGTCTGTTGTCTGTGCATCAACGTATGCTTTAACACTTTGTTGAGAAGGAAGATGTGTAGCACTATCAGATGCCATGTTATCTTCATCTTTAAGAGCATTTGATATTCTTGCGTCTGCTCTAGCATTCGTAAAGTAGAGATTGGTTGACCCTTCAGTCATCTCATCTGAGTTATCTACTGTGAGTACAGCGGCATCAACATATGCTTTTACTGACTGTTGAGATGGTAATCTAGTAGCACTATTGGAAGAAAAGTTATCTTCGTCAATTAATACCGCTGTAATTCTTGCGTCTGCTCTAGCATTTGTAAAATACAGGTTAGATGACCCTTCACTCAATTCATCAGTGTCTGCTGCTCCAGCAGTGATACTAGCAGTTGTTACTCCGGTTACTCGTCCTTTTGCATCTACTGTGACAACAGGAATAGCCGTAGAGCTACCATAACTAGCAGCGGTGACGCCAGAGTCAGGTGTTGATAATGTAACTGCATCTGTGCCGACTAATACATCAATTTGATTCGTGGTGCCGTTGACTGTCAGTGTGTCATTTCCAATAACGATAGCAGAAGTGTTGGTGCCATCACTGAGAGTCCAAGAACCCGTTGAGTTACTTAGGTCAACCCGTACAAATTCAATACCACCAGCAGTAGATCCGTCATGTAAATGCAGTGACTTATTAGTGGTGTTTACTGTTAGCTCACCTACAGCACCAGTAAACGATGACATCTCTGAATTGGTGCCACGTCTTAACTGTAGTTGCGTAGGCATTCTATGTTACTCCTCCAAGATCTTCAATTTGAATAGACCCGCTTGGTGTATCTAGCGCATCGAAAGATTGGCTTGTTGGTATACCAAAAGCATCTACTGTTAACGCACTAAGATTACCGTAATCACCTGTAGGAAAAACGAGATTAGGATCGCCGGCAGCAAAGTTGGCGATAGTCTGGATTGCTCCAGACGAATCACGCATGAAAACTTTCTTATCGGGAATGTTTACCGCAATCTCACCTATCGCTAAGTCGGATGTGCTAGGTGTTGAGTTTGCGCTATTACTTCTTTTTGGCTTTATTATGTTCGACATCTGCTTCTACAAACTCGCTTTGTTGTGGTTCTACTTGCGCGTTGTCATACTCTGCCAATTTCTCATTTGCAATTGCAAGTTTAGATTTAAGCAGAATATTCTCTAAGTTTAAATCATTCATTTGAGATGCGAGTGCATTCACATAAGTATTTATTAATTTCTCATCCATATCATTATCTCCAAATTGAGAGGACTGTAGTGTCCTCTCTTCATGTTTTTATTTATACTAATTATATTAGTAGGTTCCGCCATCAATCGTAGCCGCATTAATTGTTTTAGCAGTGTTACTAGTCAAGAATGTGCCTACTCTCGCATCTGTGTAATACAGATTAGTATTTTCTGTTAAGTTAGCAGTAGTGTGATTAGAAATACTTGAAACTGTACCCGTCACGTTACCTGTTAATGCGCCTTCAAATGCAGCTACCAGAACACCAACTGCGTATCCTGCACCACTTTTATTTACTGTAGTGCTTGGAGCTGCTTGCAAGTCTTTGAACAAGTTCCATTTACCGTCAGTCGCATCTCGGAATAAACCAGAGTATAAGTCTTGAGAGCCACTTGTATCGTACAGACCATAAAAGCCTATATCAACCGCGTCTGATGAATTGTTGCCAGTTGCTAAAGAAAACAGTGGATCGCTTACTGCTAAGTTTGTTGTATCAACAGTAGTTGTTGAGCCACTAATTAAAAGATTGCCTGATACTGTTAAGTTGCCTGCGACAGTTGGGTTAGTCACAAGACCTACTGTCATTGTATCAGTAGCACTTACAGTAACGTCGATTTCATTTGCTGTGCCGCTTACTGTGAGAGTATCGCCACCAGCAACAGACTGTGTGTTTGATCCGTCTGACAGAGTAAATGAAGTGGTGATAGCCGCAGTAGAAACAGCAGTTACAAGACCCTTCGCGTTTACAGTGACAACAGGAATAGCAGTTGTGCTACCGAAGTTACCTACGTTTGAGTTTACAGTAGCTAGTGTACCTGCACCTGTTACGTTAGCTGCACCAGTAAAAGATGCTGAGGTATATGCTAAGTCGCCTGTGATAGCAATAGTTCTACCAGTTGCTAATGCAGTTGCAGTGTCAGCATTACCTGTGACATCACCCGTGACATCGCCTGTAATACCAGCTGTGATAGTTCCAGCTGAGAAGTTACCTGAGCTATCTCTAACCACTAGCTTAGATGCAGTATTGGCACTTGCAGCACCATCTACAATATCAGTGTAATACTTACCACCAATAGCATGAATAGCAGCACCGCCGCTATTTGTCGATTCGATATAGAGTTTGGACCCAGCACCATCATTTGAAGTGTCCATTGCATAAGCAAGTTCACCTACAGCTAAGTCACTCGTAGCAGGGGCTGTTGCAGCAGACCCACGTTTAATTTGAATGGTCGAAGCCATTGTTCTCTCCTAAGTTTATTGAATTCGTTATGACCCGAATGTTCCACCGTCTAACGTTGCGCCTGCATCCAATTTAGCTTGAATTGCAGAAGCTACTGCGGAACTAGTTTCGACTGATTGATCGACCTTAGTTTGCAGTGATACGGATTCCCATTTCTCAGTCTCAGCATTATAAACTAGAGTTTCCCCTGTAGCAATTACGCCATCTTCACCTTTATCTAAATTTCCTATATTGTCTTCTAACTTCGCAATTTTAATCTTGGAAGCGGCTGTTGTAGTAGCGATGATTGTACTGCCGCCGACAGAAACTTTCGCTGAATTGCTACCACTTGTAACTTTTACGTTTACTTCATTAGCCATGTTATTTCGCTACCTCTTGCTTCTGAATTACTTTGTTGCTTCTGGGGTAACTGTTACAATACCTTCAATTACTCTAAGCGTTTCAGAGTCTGCAATTGAGACTACTTCTAAATCATACACATACCTACCTGCCTTCAATGTACTGGTCTGTGTTGCAGTTAAAGATAGCGTTATTACGCCTCCAGTAACATCAGTTTTTACTGCTGTAAATGCAGTATAAGTATTAGTGTAATAACTTTTACGAATATGTGCAGTGGGTGTGTAGTTGGTCAGGTCTTTAGCTGTTCCATCTGGATTTGTCATGTTTACCACAATAGAAAACGTGGTACCCTGATCGATTAGCAAATTGTTGATAGTAGCCATACCGCACCCTTAAAGTTTATATTATTTATAATAACACGAAATTTATGAAAACTATACTCACCCTGAAATATGGGAACAAGTACAGCGCGTCTGATGTAAACACTATTTATGACGCTACTGAGGGCGCATATAACTATGTTTGCTTGACTGACGATCCTATAGGCCTGTACAATGACATAAAAACAGTGCCCGTCGATGCTGAGTATGGTCATTGGAACAAGGTTCTAATGCTAGGTCTAAAGGATCTAGGTGACGTACTGTACTTAGATTTAGATGTCCATTTACAGCAATCAATTGTTGACATCTGGAAGCATTGTCAGTATACTGCGTCTGTCGCTTTCACATACTGGAAATCAGATACTTTTCCGACTAAGCGTATAGAGTCTAATCCAGACCCTATGATGAGCTATCTCGGAAACTACAATTCAAGCGTTATGCTATGGCGAAGTGGTCACTGCAATCACATAGTAGATAAATTTGTAGCAGATGAAGATTACTACATGGTTAAGTATTGCGGTGGCGATGATCGATTTCTTTGGCATGAATGCGAGTTGAATGCATTACCTAAAGGATTGGTATACTCATACGTCTATGGCGCAGACTATATATATGATAACAAATCATTTGAATACCGACCTGACTATATGATCGCCCTGTTGAATGGGATTGATCGACACAAAAATGTGAGACAACGATATTATGATGCACTTTCTGTGCATGAAATGGGGTGATAAGTATTCCCCTGATTATGTAAACAATCTTTACCACATGGTCAATCGAAATTATAGTAAGAGATTTAAATTCTTTTGCTATACTGACGATGCCTCTGGATTAGAGAAAGGAATACAAGTCAGAGCGATTCCTGACATAAAGCCATTGCATCCCAAGCACTGGTTTGGCAGAGAGAATTATTGCTGGGACAGAGCAAAGTTTCTACTGTTCAATTCTCACTACTGGCTAAAAACGAAAGGACCCTTTTGCTACTTTGATTTAGACGTTGTTATTCAAAATAACATCGATGACTTTTTCGAGTTAGCAACCGCTGGTCCGCATATGGTTTACAGTAACTGGGATGACCCAGCAAATCTGAATCATAGAGCATTCAAAAATATCAAAGGCACGCCTTATAATTCTAGTGTCATGCTATGGAATAGTGACCAGTGTGAAAAAATATACAATGATGTAATGAAGAATACAGATGTTGTATTTAAAACATTCTTCAAAGGATCTGATAATTATCACTACTGGCGAGAAGATCATGTTGTGGGTAAAAACTTTTGGAAGTTTCTATCTGATGATTCTGTCTACTCTTACAATAGGGGTAGAAAATTCCCTGAAGATATTGAAGAACATCTGTACAGAGAAGATGCGCAAATATGCCTGTTCAACACAGACTTAGTTCCAGGTGATCGCGTACAATACAAGCCGCACGAATTACAGAAAGACTATGACTTGCTGATTCACTGGCATGGTAAAGATGACTTTGAAAGATTGTGGTTACCTAAGCTGCCTGAAAACTTCTTTGACTATACTACAAAAGACCTAAAAATAATTCAAGACATGGTTGACAGAGAAGATCATGTGCAAATAGCAGATAAGTTTTTATCTGAGTTCCCTAGATTCACGCGAGAATGGGGTAGATATCACAAAGACTACGACAAGATGAAAAACTGGTTGCAGTTTGAGTGGTTGAAAGAACGAGCGATCACAGACCGATATTTGAATTATGAAGCACATCAACTCATAAAAGAAAACTATGATTCTGGTGATCTTGTTTCTATGCATAAAACATTTGTCGATGCGTTTCCAGAAGATGTTAATATTAAAGAAGCTGATCAGAGTATGTTATGGAACATGTCATACGAAGATATCTGCGAGACATTCGATACACTGTATGCATATCAACGACAAGATTGGCTAATGCAACAGTACGAAGAGAACGGACCGTCTGTTTTCTTTTGGCATGCGACTTATAATGAGCTTGCTGAGTTGTACAAAAAATACTACTTCCACAATCTGACTGAGTTGTTTTACGATGAAAGATACGAAGAGGTATTTGAGAGACTCTACAACATCATGCCTAGAGAAGAGTTGCTGCGTGTTCTGAATCAACAGGGCGATGATAATACGCTGTTTAAATATTTTCAGAGTTACGGCGAAGAGTTTAGCGACTTGTACAAAGGGCTGTATGATGAAAAGCCTGACGGTGCAATCATACAAATGTCTACTGCTAGAAATGATACGGGCAACGAATTCAACGATATCTTTATTGATGGACAAGAAATGTCTGCAAAGAAACTCGGTGAGATATTTGATGGGTACGATGTAAATTGGATTACACTCTCATGCGAAATAGCAGAGCCTGTATTGTGCGACAATTTTACAGAGGTGTGTGAGTTCTTTAATAAGCGAAACATCCCTATAACTCTGCAAACTAGATTAAAAAATCTTGTATTAGATGTTGATGTCGCTGAAATAGTTTACCTCCCACCTGAAGAAATATCTGAAGAAGAGCAGTCTGTACAGGACACGATTGATAACAACAAGCCCGTCGATTTAGAAACTCTGCGTAAGTTCTATCACACTATAGAGACTCGCAATAGAAGAACAAAAGCAAAAGACAAAGATCCTGTTTGGTGCGATGCAAGAAAGAGTTCATACTTCTACATAAACTCTGCGGGCAATACTTTCCCATGTGCATTCATTGCAAGAGATGTCACCGAAAACAAATTATTTCCGTATCATCCTATTGACTACCCTTTCAATATGCAGTATAATGATAGTACAAAGTTTCCTATTGAAGAGATAATATATAATAGCGATATGCAAAACATAAGTGAACATTTAAAGAGAAATCCTTTGCCTATATGCAAGAAGAAGTGTGGAGATTGTAATGCGTGTTAATTACGTTTGCTCTAAGTGGGGTACGAAATACGGTCCGCATTTTGTGAATCGACTTAAAAATATGGCATTCAGGAATACTTCATCTGAGTTTGAAGCGCATTTCTATTGTTATACTGACAATGCAGAGGGTTTAGATGCCGACATCAATGTTATCGATTTTCCTGATATTCCTAATATCCATCCTAAGTATTGGTTTGGTGCTGAAGATTTTAAGTATGGTATGGCTCGTTGTTGGGACAGGCCTAAGACTTTTGTTTTCAACACTCACAATTTTGCTCATGACAAGCCTACTGGTCGTTTTGTGTTTTTCGACTTGGATGTTATCATCCAACGTGACCTTACTCCTATTATAACATATAACTTGGAACGACCTACTAAGATGAAGTCTTGGTGGCAAGATCCTAGACCAATGAATACGAGACGATTTAAACTTTCCCATGGTGCGTATACTAATGGTAGTTGCCAAGTCTGGAGTGACGATCAATGCGAACCTATTTGGAATGATGTATTAGAAAATCAAGAAAAGATATGGTTCACATTTACTGATGGTACCGACAATTATCATAGTTGGCGTTGGGGTAGATATGGCGCAGATCTCTGGGATCACTTTCCCAGCTGGATGGCATACTCTTACAATCGAGGCAGGTCATGGGACGAAGATGATTTGAATGTAGGCATCTACAGAGACAATTGCATCGTATGTGTTTTCAATGTTGACCTACTTCCGTTTGAAGATGAAAGCAGGGGCAGCACGAAACAAGATGAATTGGTAGATCCAAATTTACTGGCACATTGGAAATGAACATCTACACGGTGAAATGGGGCAGCAAATATGTTGCTTCTCATGTAAATCAGTTACTAGATAGCTGTAAGCAACATCTGAGTTGCCCTTTTCAATTTCATTGCATCACTGAAGATGGTGAAGGATTGTCAGAAGAAATAAATGTCATTCCTATTCCAGAGAACAATCGTATGGAAAAGTGGTGGAATAAAATGTATCTGTTTGATGATTTGATTGTCACTCAGAAAGGTGAGAAAATGTTCTTTGACTTAGATGTAATCATACAGAAAAATATTGATGTGATTGCAGAATGGGAAACGGGTGACTGCTTGACATTCGTTAAGACATGGTGGCATGACTTGGATGATTCGTATGAAAACACTCGCCACATCCCGCATAAATATACAGACTTAAACTCTAGTGTTCTACGTTGGAATGATTCACTTGATACTAGGGCAATCAAAGAATATTTTTTAAAGTATAAGAAGCAAATTTTATGGTACTATCGCGGACTTGACAATTTCTTTTATAATAGAAGAGTTGTAAAGCAGAAACTGTTTCCAATAGGTTGGGTGTATAGTTTCAATCAGGGCTTCTTGTTTCCGCAAGATACCGAAAAACATGTCTATAGGGAATTGCCCTATATTTGTATTTTTGACTCAATGGGTAAAAGTGAAGATGTTAAATTCTAATTTTCTGAATAACTATAAAAACTGGGGTGAAGCTATGCATGTGATCGAAAGACGCATGCCGCACAAGCTGACTGACTTTAGAGAGTCCTTATCTAACAACAACGTCGAAGCAAGTATATGGCTTGTTGAAGAACTGAAAGAATACCTTGAAGAGCATTATCTAAAGACAGGTAACTTGCGTGTACTGATATTGAATTCTTGGTTAGGCATTCCTATGGTGCCATTGTTGTGTGAAAATCTAGATATTGCTCAGTTGCATTTGGTTGATATAGACGAAGAAGCAATTGAACTATCTAAGATTTTTCACAAGTACTACGCGCAAGAAAAGTTCATCAAGACTAGACATCACAACCTAGATATCCCGTTTGAATTTGATAATCTAAACAAGATTGAAGTTGATGTTGTAGTGTGCGTTCAGACTGAGCAGATGTATCCTCTCAAAGATCTACGAACAAAGAATCCGCATGCTGTGTTCGCATTGCAAAATAGCAATGTCGTAGAAGAGATGTATGGCATAAATTGTGTTGATTCAATCGATGCACTTAAAGATCAGATTGGATTGGATGAGGTGAACTACGAAGGCTCTAGACCGCAAAACTATTATGCTTGGGACGGTAAGAAAGAGTTTGAAAGGTATATGATTATCGGTCAACGAGACGGGCTGCTTTAACAGCCCTCTATATCTTCTACCATCATTTCCCACATATCTTTATCAGGAATCACCATACCAAAAGTGTGTCTCGGCGAGTCAGATCCTGCGCAATGCCAGTAATGTAAATCTTCTGATTCATTCTTGCCGCCATAGTAGCCTACTTTAGCTGACCATCCAGGTGTATCATGTAATGTGATAATTGCATCTTCTCGTTTGTCATAATATTTGAACCAACCTTTCCCTTCTGGATTATAGTTGATTAGTATATTGTAACCAGGGCAATCCCAGTTGTTATGCCAACCCATATAATCAGATGGCATATAGAATACATGTACAGCACTAAACTTAGCACCTAGAAACTTTACGAGTGCATCATTAATCTCGATTGACTTTGCGCGATGATCTGCAGGTATGTCTGGTCCCGCTTGCAAGTCTCGTATTTTAGATAACTCAGGGGGACCTTTATGCGATTCCTCACTCATAACTTCTTGCAAGTATTTTCTTGCTGATGCGGTCTCTGAGTTGTGTGCTATCCAGTCACCGTTCTTATGTACTGGTAAATTTTCATAATCCGTATCAAAGAACCATTGCATATATGGTTCCAAGATCTCAATTAATTCTGGGTTAATTTCTTCTAATATCTTCATTGCGTGTTAATTCACTATTAGGTATGGTGTAATGAAAAATTACACGTTCAGTATCCTCTAACTCGGCATCCAAATATCCTATTACAAAATTCCATCTTGCATCAGGCTTAGGAAACTCACCGACATTGATGATGTCTTTATGCTCTGTTTTATTCAATAAGTACCACATTGAGAATGTGTCCCAACGCCTAACTTCCCACGGATAAGGATCTGAGGTCCAGTCAGGCTCAAGCTGTTTCATATACTGCTCATACCAAGCATCCATTAAATTGAATGTATGTTTGTTGTTCTTGTAAACAAACAAGCCACAGTGCCAAATCATTTCTTCTGTATCAGAGAGTTTGGTAATCTTAGCATTATATGGTCGATTGCGAGTAAAGATTATATCGTGATCATCACAAAAATCAAATACATTCGCAATGTCTTCTGACTCAATAACTGTGTCTGCATCTATGTAAAGCGTTCTATCGTATGGAGTTTTTGATAGGGCCCATAGTTTTGCTCTGATATTTTCAGGTACATCTTCAGTGATTATTGTGTCGAATATCTCATAGTCTTCTTCTTCGACCCAGAATTCGTGCGTTGCTAATGTTATTTTCGCTTCGGGGTAAAAATCTAGTAATGACTCCGCAGATTTCTTTGCTGCGTAGTAGTATGATTTATTTACCGAAGCGACATAGAGGTAACCGTTATTCGACATCTGCGGCATACTCTGATTGCATCAGAATAGTAGCATATGCTTGTGCCTCAATAGGCGACTTTGCTTTGCGAATAAGTTTTTTGAGTGTTTTGTTTTTGGACTGCTTGACTAAATCAATCTCAAAGATTTCTAGTTTCATGTTGAACAGAATCTCTTGCTTCTGCCGCTGAAACTTTTGCTCTTCTTGCTCACGCTTGCGAAGATCTTGTTTCTTTTGATTGTTCTTGTGGACTTCGGTTCTTGTATTTAAACCATCAATACCAAACTCTTCAACGATTGCATCATAGTCTTCGTTGACCCCGCCGTCTTTTTCAGGACCAGCGATTACATGCGCGACCACATATTCACCGTCACCTTGCAACATCTCACATACGACATGTCGCCGCTTCTTATCCTGCCATATAGGATTTCGATACTTTTCCATAATATAACTCCAATATTAAATAATTATAAAAGTATTTATGCGATGCGTAGGAACAGTTTTTTCGACTCCACCGTAGATGAAGATGATTGTACAGTAGCACCTACATATGTGCCTGTGAAATTTTGTGAGTATGATCCAGAGTATGCTCGGTTGTATGAACCAGAGTATGTTCCAGCATATGCACTAGAATATGATCCGGTAAAGTTTGAACTGTAGCTACCAGAATATGTGCCTGCATACGCTCCCGCATACGCGCCAGAATAGTATCCGGTAAAGTTACCACCGACTGAGCCGCCGTAGTAAAGAGTGTATGTTCCAGCATACGCACCAGTATAATAACCAGTGTAGTATCCAGTATATGCGCCTGTAAAGTTGCCTGTGTACGCACCAGAGTATGCACTAGTGTATGAACCAGTGTAAGCGCCTGTATATGCTGAGGTGTATGCGCCAGTAAACGCGCCAGTGTATCCACCACTGTAGTTTTGATTGCTTATATCTTTTACTTGGTCAGTGAGTGTTTCACCCTTCTGCTGCCAAGTGCCTGTACCAGGCGCACTAGCTACGATCTGATAAGTACCGACATTGTTGCTGATAATTCTGTTTCTGAATCTTGCGGTAAGTGATTGCAATTCCGAAGTAGTTGCTTCTCGTACACCATCTGCACTGAATTTTGTAAGCGTTCTATTTGTAGCTCCTGCTGGGACTGTAGTAGCCGCAGTTTTTTGCCAAAGATATTTGCTTACAGTCGTACCATCAGTTTGCGTATCATCAACCTGACCTCTGTTTACCCATGTGCCACCTGAAGGAGAACTCGCTGCAAGCCAGTATTGACCAGCAGTATTGGCATCATCCGTGATCATTGCGTTGATAAGATCATCCATGATCTCAGTATCGATCTCAGCGTCTGTTGACTCTTCTATAGTTGCGCCGTTGCTTCTTAAAGGTCGAAATGATTTGCTGTCTGTCGCTGTGCTACCGTTTTGTCCAAAAGTATATACTACTTGTGTTGTACTCGATGCTGCTGGGTGATCGCCTACTTCTGCTGCAAGCACTCTATTAGTGAATGTTCCTATACTAGAAAAATTCGTAGTTAGAGATCCGCCTGCTGAAGTAACTTCCACTGAACCAGTACCCGCAGTTCCTGCAAATGCCGTAGTGATTATATTTGCGGTATAATCTTTTAGTTCAGCCGCAGATAGTTCTTGCAATCCATCGACAATACCACCTGAAGTGATATCCGCTGTTTTTATTTTTAAGGGACCAGCCATGTTTTAACCTTTTAGTTTAAGAGTGTGCCACTTGAATCATATACTGCTAGTGGTCTATGCACACGCCAATCCGTAGCATCTTTGCAGGAAAGTGTATAAGAAGTATTTGCTGGCAGAGTGATTGCTGCGTTAGCTGAACCACCGTTAATAGTATCTGAAGAATTGGGGTACAGTTTACAGTCAGTTGCTGTAGCGTTAAAGACAGTCACTGTCCTACCTGCGAGTGCAACAGGAAGTTTAACACCTGTAGTATTTGCTGATACTGTACTCACAACAGAGATAGTTTCAGCCAACTGAGTAGCATTGCCTTGATTCGATCCCGCTGAACTTGTTGCTGCTGTTACACCGCTTTGCTCGAAACCGGCTATAGTCAAATCGCCAGTAGTTGTTACCGAAGTTACTTCTAAATCAGTAAAATTTGCTGTGATTTGTTCCCAAGACGTTGCGCCAGTAGCAATTGCGTCAAACGCATTGCCTGGTCTTAGCACTACGGGTGCGTTTAATGAGCCACCGTCAATTGATTCACTTGTTGCAGGATATATCTTGATGTCTGCGGTAGTTGAATTGTATACGTTGACTTTAAGTCCAGTAGCAGCATCGGGAAGTTTAACCCCTTGGTTAGCTGATGCAGTTTGAACTAAGTTGTACGTCTTAGTAAGTGCAGTTGCGTCACCTTGTGCAGTGCCAGCTGCTGTAACAGATGCGTTTATACCAGCAACAAAATTGCCCGTATAAGTAACTGTACCTACACTAATGTTATCAGACGCTTGATATTTATCAGTATTTAAGTTGGTAAAGTTATTGTCTACTTCTGTATTAGTAAGTGGACTACCTTTACCTGCTCTTGTAGTTAAGGTTGACATTTATCTTTTTCCTAATTTTTTTCGATTAAAAATTTGAGTGCTTCTTTAATTTCGGTTAGCTCAGATTTCAAACTATTTATATCGGATGAAATCTCGTCTACCCGCTTAGCCTGCTTTTTTTTCATTTTATACTGTTTAAGCCCGTCATTGTCGCTGCTAACAAACACACCAGCGCCTTGTTCATGGTATTTATGTTCTACACTCATATCTATGCCTGTAACGCAATTCCTCTTAGGTTCTTAACTGCAGGAACCGAAGAAGAGTTTGAAGATTTTAATACGACCTTAATTGCGAAATCATTGAATCTAGTGTAAGTGATAGTAGAAATTGCCGCTGTAGCTGTTGCACTTGAACCACCACCACCCGCTAATGTTATAGTAGGAGCACTTGCGTATCCTCTACCAGGATCAGTTACTACTATACCTACGACAGCACCACCTGAAATCTGAGCAACGCCTGTTGCCTGCTTCCAAGCACTGCCGCCAGAGAATGTTACAGTAGGAGCACTTGTGTAGCCTGAACCACCAGCAGTAATAGTTGTACTGCTTACACGCTTAATAATGTATTCTAATAGATCATTGTCAGTGCCACCAAGTCCTACATTATTAGATCCTCGCAACGGAAGAGTGTAAATCGTTTCTACAAACTTATTCGGAGATGATACTGCATCAGATGATGTTGCCATCTGTACCCAATACAAATCATCTCTAAATTTCGCGTCATCTTCTGCTGCTCTGAATTTCGCGTAGACTTCAATACTACCTTCTACCGGTATACGTTGATCTAAGTACACGCGCATATCTTCTGATTGATTCTCTTTGTTTAATTGTACAATCTTAGAGATGTACTTACAAGTAGCATCACCACTATTTCTAGCACCTTCATTTGTAGAATCATTGTTAATAACATTGGCTTCTAGTTGATATGTCGCTCTTGACAAGTCAATTACAGGTGATATGAAGTTGTTTGGTGATGTAAAGATCGCCTCAGTTTTAAAAGATTTATTTTGCCCGCTTAACCCAGTTATTTCATTTGATCTAGAGAAAACTGCATACTCTGTCGGAGTGAATGCTTCTTCTGCTCTACCAATCTTAGTTTCTATAGTACCAGCCGACGATCCTGCTGATCCTGTGCCGTAAAAACTGTAGTCTAATCTGCTGTTAGCAGGAGTCAAGTCTGTGAAGTTGTGAGCGATTCTATTGTATTTCTTATTGTTGATAGTGTCAATTGTTGCCTGAGAAGACCCAGTACCAACAACATCACCAACAGCGAATGACCCAGAATCAATATCTACCGTACAAGTTGTAAACTTATTCTTAAATTCAACAACACTCGCAGTGTTTGTAGTGATATTAAATGTAGCACCAGAGCCACTACCATTTGTAGAAGCCTGTGCAACGGCTGACCCATTTGCAGTGTAGTTTGTTCCCATCGCTCCAGCTTTCACACCGGTAATTACACCTGAGTTTACAGTGGTAACAATCAAAGTTGCCCCTGTGCCGTTACCGAAAGAATTCAAAGTAACGACATCATTTTGCGCATATCCCGAACCACCGCCTGCAATCGCAACATCAAACTGGTGAATAGCATCAATGTTGGTAAAGAATCCAGTTGTGAAGTCTTTCATAGTCCAGTAATCAAGGCCTTCATTATTGAAGACAGCTTTTCCGCCGAGTTTAGTGAAATTCGCTCTCTTCAAACTGTACTTAACATCTTCTGCTTGAATCGCGTTCCAAGTTCTATTGTTTGAAGATACAAACAAAACACCCACTGAAGAATCTTCTGCCTGGATGCGTTCTGTTGTGCCTAACTTATTCTGTCCTAATTCTGATACCCACGCTTCATACCCTGGATCATTCGCTTGGGGCATCAACACAAAGCAATACTCTTTACCAGATCCTAAATACACTGGAGATTCAAACGTAAACGTTGTTGCCGTTCCTGCTGTTTCTGAAATGTTTACATTAGCAGCCGTCTTGAATACAGAACCGTATGGTACGATGCTGCTTCCAGGATATCCGTTAACGACTTCTCTTATTTGTAGAGTTATGCCATTAGTAGCAGCTTTTGTCTTAAAGAAGACATCAATGCTGCTTGCAAATATACCATGTCCATTCGTAATGTTGAATGTCTGTGCGAGTGGGTCACCACCGCCTGCACCCATGCCGATCTCGCCAATTCCAAGATTGAGTTGAAATGTTTCCCAATCAAAAGTAAAATCGTTTCCAATTTCTAGTATATCATTAGGAAAGGATTCTGGTATTGGTGTAATGGGCGGGTCAACCGGATCTGGAGTAACCGGGGGTTGCTCTGCTGCTGGTGCCTGAACAATAACCTCTACAACATCTGCACCTGGTATAGTTTCAAGCGATTCGTTAATCGTATTAGACGTAGTGCTAGTAGTTTGATTGAGTGAAGAATTTAACCTTACGTCAGTTGTAACCGATCCAACTACTCGCGAGGGAGGATTCGCTGCTTCAAAGCCCATTGTAATATTTGGTCTAACAGTACTCAAGTTGAGCCTGGAAGATTCAATTGTTGTATTTACAAATGATGAATATTCAGAAGCAGCAGATGATGTTACAAAACCATTTCTATTTTTAATATCATTGCTGAGTACAATTAACTTGTTGCCTACGCGATATCTGTTAGGTGGTATGCGGATCTGCGCTACTATTCTACCAGTAGAATCAGACTCTACATAGCCATTTGTCCAAACACCTGCGCTTGTAACTGCACTGTAAGAGCGTCTCTTCTGTGCTGCCGTAAGACCATCAAAGAATGCTGTTGGAATCTGTCTGACTTTCGCCGCAGTTGTTCCTGTGATTCTATCGCCTTCAAGTGCGCCATCAAAGAATATATAAAATCTTGTGTTAGGCATTAACCGAGTAGCTTCAACAAAGACAGTTCGCTGTCTGATAAACTCGCTGAATGAAATGTCCTTGACTGCTGTGAATGATCCTTCTTGAAAGTCAGATAAGTTAGAGTTTGTATTTACACCAAGAATTTCTGTAAACTGCGAAATGTCTCTACTGGTAACAGTCAATTCACTGTCTATCGTTGTGGTAGTAGTATCAACATATTCGATATCTGTGGTTCGTAATACAGTGTCTGCCGTAGACTGACCATCTCTCAATGTCTGTGTTTCTGCTTCAACTTCCTGTGTAACAAAAGTAGAAGAGGAACTAGATGTTGAAGTATCGCTCTGACTTGTATCAGATGCGCTACCCATTGTGATAGTAGATCTAGTTACACCTGCTGTGCCTAAGTTATCAAATGCATTTACTAGCGCCTGAGCAGAACCTTTCAGTCTGATATTTACTGGCTCAGGAGATACATCTTTATCCGAAGATGTGTCAGAAGTAGGAAATACTTTCATATCGCCATTGTAATTAAATAGCAATTCACCTACGCAATTTCTTGGCTTAGATGCAGCATTGTTTTTGCTGTATTCTACTTGTGTGTATGGCAGTGTAATAAGGTTACCTGTCACTTGAACATTTGCAGATGACCCTGAATTATACTCCAAGTCAATACTATGCTCTAAGATATTAGGACCACCTTCGTGTAACATATCATTGATACCAAAGTTTAAGTCGGCATCGTTTACGTTCATCAGATCGTGGTTACTGAAACTATCTACAAAGAATCCATTCTTGAATCTATCTAAGCCGTTTGCATCTGCTATGTTTTTACTTGCAGTTGCAGACTCTAGGAAGTTCAATGAAGCGTAATATTCTAATCTACCAATTCGCTTTTCAATCGCTGCAATATCTTGCATTGTAAAACGTCTGTTTTGTTTTACGTCAATTCTGCATGCCAAGTCAAGTCTAGCTTCTTTCTTCGCTATCGAATAAGGAAGTGATGGATAAGGAGGAATGACCAAATCTGCAATCAGCATGTTACCGGGATTGAAGATAGGTGCTGTTGGATTAGGAGCAGGACGTCCCTCAACGTTAGTAATGTTGCCGTCTTCTGCCATCAAAATTCTATCAACTCTTCCCTGCCAGTATTCACCGTCAGTTGAGTAAGTCTCTCTTGGCATTGGGAATTGATACCCGCCGCTGACTGATCTGATATCATTTCCAATTGCAGGGTTTACAGTAGCTCCCCCAACGGTGCTAGAATCAGCTGCCGTGTTATCAAGATACGGTCTGAAATCGATTGCGTCTCGTAGATCTACTCTTCGCTTTCCTCGCAATGTGTGCATAGGAATTTGATATGTGTAGAACGAAGGACTAGCCGCAGACAATTCATCTGCTGGATACGAGTCTACTGCAAAGTATGTTGATTGACTTGCAGCGTAGTTCGGCTCCAAGTAGCTTAATTTAACAAGAATACTTTTACTTGCTGTGTCTAAGTTGCCAGTCTTGATCAACTTTGAGTGTGTGTACAAGTTATCCGTTTGACCAGTAGTCGCTCTGAATAATTCTTTGTAATCTGTTGTAGTATTATCGTATGAAGATCCAACAAAAACACCTTCGATATCGTATACGTTGCAGATTCCTAAGTTCCAAGGTCCAGCTGAACCATCCGCGTTTGATGAAGTATCGATCTTCACATACTTGCTCTTATTAGCAGCAAGGGGCACTGGAGTAGTATCAGTCTGTTTTACTTTAACATAAAACTTTGCGTCCGCAGTGTTATTTAATGTTGTGCCGATATCTAACGCGATAGCTGTTGCAGATGTACTTGTAAAATGCGATGATTGCAAATCAAAAATCTGACCCGCAGCATATGCTGTTCCATCAACAGTAACTGCCTCTTTAAACACCATGATGAATTCATCATCAATTTGTGTCTGAGACGGTGTCGATGAATACGGGAACGTTTCTGTACCGCTTACACTGAGAGTAGATGTACCATTAGTAGCAAACGTTACAGTAAATTCTTTCTGGAATGTGAAATTGTTGTCGTAAGTGTTAACCTGATCAACTTCGATTGTCTTCATTGCCCTTGCTGGCATTGGGAAGAGCATTTGATTCTGTAACTGATTGAATATTAAAGGAGTGCCGCTAGTATTGTCAAACATAACATCGGCTGCACCATTAAAGTTGGTTGTAGCTGAATCAAAGTAAATCGATTTAATGTTCGCTAAAGCACCGCCGCTCATATTGATGCTGTACAAGTACAAGCGATAGACTGCTTCAGGTGCGCCTGGTGTGCCACTTTCTCTTGTGATATGTCGCACTCTAGCACTACCAATAATAGTGCCTGGGGCTGCGACTGCTCCATATGTGTTTGATCTACTAGAACCTATAGTTGCAACATCGAAAGTCAAACTTGCGCCGCCGCC
>TARA_B110000858_G_scaffold57591_1_pt1 | contig 18450 bp, 24 predicted proteins | sample TARA_B110000858 | Tara Oceans TARA_B110000858 (sample SAMEA4398247) | marine metagenome | biome: Polar Biome; feature: [SRF] surface water layer (ENVO:00010504); material: water (ENVO:00002006), including particulate matter (ENVO:01000060) such as... | depth 5 m | reverse complement strand
ACCTTTATTAAAAGCAAAATAAACATTTCTACCTGCGCCAACAGGAGCAACCGATAAACTACTTTCGTACTCAGTAACAACATTTGCAGTTACATTTTGAGCAGTAAGAATACCTTTACCTGCAATAACAAATTGTGATTGGTCTGAAAATAAAAGTAACTCTTCGCCAAAAGGAATGGCAAATCTTAAAATAGCAACTTTAGTATGTGAAACACTAATATCTATTGGGTCAGTATCTAATATTGTAGTAACTGTTTCAGGATAAAACTCAAAAAAGTCTCCTGCTCTTGACATAATTACAGCTTCGTCTGATAAGAAACCTAGTCTGTTTCTATGAAAGAAAATATCGTTTATTCTTGCACCTATAAAAGATGGGTCAGGTGAAGAACCAGTATCACCTGCTACCATATTACCCCAAGCTACTTGGTCAAAAGTAAATGAACCATTAGCATTTCTCACTAATTGGTGAGGTAAAGTAGAAGCATCAAAATCAATTATAGTGTCTGGAGCAACAGTTTCTTTCCATACACCTTCATCGTTGTTATTGGTACTAACAAATTTTACATAATAATTATCAAAACTATTTTCTGCTGAATTAGTTACTTCTAATACATGACCATTTTTTGACTTAGCAGGTAAATCAATAAAATTTTGTACTGTATCTTTTACTACTTGTGAGGCTTGGTCTCCATAACCATCTGAAGCTAAAACTGTAAAATCTGTACTTCTAGTAAAATGAAAAGTGCTACCAAAGTTTGTAACTGTATAACCTGCACCACTTACAGCATTTGCAATTTGGGTACATATATTTGATGTTGTATAAGTAGATGCTACATCAGTAGTCGTATAGCTGTAAGTTGTACCTGCAACTTTCAATGAATATAATGTGCTAGGTACACCTTGTTTTACTGAATACAAAGATTCAAAAGATGTTGAACCTGAACTAGTGCTACCTTTTGTGGGTACTTTAGTTTTATTAACTATAAAAGTATAATCCGCTACTGTTACTGCTCTAAAATCTGTATCAGGAGTAGAACCGCTTAAATAACCGAACCCATTAGGGCTATTTACTGTTTTGGCAACACCGTCTATATCGTGAACTGTTATATTACCAGTATTAATAGTAACTACATATCTTTCATTTACATCTCTGTTTATGGTATGAATAAAAATGCTACTTGTTGTATTGGCTGAAATTTTAGCTACATAATTTAATGGAGGTCTTTTTTTCAAACCTTCAACTACGGATGAAAAACCATTTATCTGAGATTCACATTGAGAAGGTAATCTTAATGTTTCAGGCTGTTGGCTAACTCCATTTATTAAATTTGAGATTGCTTTGTTTATTAAAGGCATAATTAATTTCCGCTTGAATCAATAATTGAACTGCTGTTCCTGTCTATAATTCTATAAGTATCGTAGTTGTTAAATATATTGTGGTCAGCAGTAGAGGTTTCTGCTTGTTTTAAAGTGGATAGCGCTATGATTTCATCTTGTTGTGTGTAGCCTCGTAGTTCTGAACTACCAATCATTCTGTCTAAGAACATTCTTGATGCTCTAATAGTTATATAGCGTCTTGCACTTTCTGGAATTTCAGTAAAATCTAATAAGATAACCGCAGTACCATCCAAGTTCTTATCAAAGACAAAAGTTCTTCCTTGACGATTGTAAAGAAAAGCTCCTCGTTGTACGCAGTCGTAAGTTTGTTTACTATATTTAGATGGGATGATTTCCAATCTAACAATGTTTGTTGCTAAAGGTATTTTATTATCAACATTTTTAGAAAGAGGATATTCTAATTCAGTATTGAAATGCCATCCTCTAGTTTGCACTTCACGATTAACTTCATTTAAAGTTGCTACTGCCATTGTTACTTCATTAGGAAGCGTTCCTGTTAATGAACTTACTGGTGCTTCTCCAATAGTGGATAGCATAGTATTGATTGCTTCTAGTTCAGAAGTAGCAGTAGTAATTGAAGTCATAAAGTTCCTTATAAAAAGAGACCCCAAATTAATGAGGTCTCTCTTGTAGTGTTGGTAAAATTAAGAAGTTTTAATTTCACAAGCCGATTCAGGTCTTAAAATTCCATGACCCATAGCGTACTTTCCAATCATTAGCGTTCCTTGTCTTCTGATGTCATATTCTGACTCCATAGCAAGGTCTAATAATTTAACAGTACCAACTGCTGATTTGTGGAAAACAGAAGCCACAGTAGTAGCAAAGTTTCCTCTATATGTGTTGTTCTGACCCGTATTAGAAGCAGAAGATAAATCAGCAAACGAAGCTGTTGCAGTATTAAGTTTTACAATTTTAATACCTGCTACTTCCATTACTACACCTTTTCCAAAATCACCATTAGCATTAGAGAAGTCTCTTGATACTAATTTGTCATTTTGTACTAGTTCGTAGTAAATACTTGGAGGTACGACACAATATCTGTCTTCTTCAGGTACATCTTTATCGTCTAACTTTTCAGCACATTCAAATATAGAATCAATTAGTGAAACCATATTTGTATTAGCATCAGCGTCAGTAATAACAGAACCACCATCACCACCAGTAACAGTTGCAGAAGCTCTAGCTCCTAATACTGTTAATTGTAATAAATGTGCATCTGTTTTCTTAGCAAGAGCCGAACCCATTTCTTTTGAGTATTGACTTCTTACATCATAGTGATTTTTCGCTTCATCAATCTGAGAAATGAAAGCACTTGATAATAGAACATCATCAATAGTAATTACTTTCTCAGCGTGTTTGATTGCGTCACCAGTTATTTCGTTACCTGCTGTATGGTAAGAAGCAGTTGTTCTTCCGATTGCAGGGAATTGAGCAGATTTACCGCTAGATATAGTTCTAACAGTAGACATACCCAACATCTTATTTTCTCGTTGAAAAGAAGCTAGAACTTCACCACTAAATACTTTTAAGAATAAAGCATTAGCATCTGAACCACTATTTTCTTTACCGAGAAATGATACAGTAGCGTTAGCCATAGTATTTCTCCTTGGTTATTGTTGTTAAGATTAAATGCTGTTAAACAAACATCCTAGTAATGAAAAGTTATCCTACGCATAGGGCAAATCTTCTATTGAGTTGATTAATAGCGTCACCTCTCTAATAAGAGATGGTGAACTTAGGTTTGTTTTTTAATATTTCCAAATTTATCGTAAACTGCTTTAGGTATTTTTTCGACTGTTTTACCATTTTTATCTTTTATTTTTAATAAACCAAATTTGTTTTTAGAAAACATTTTTTTCACTTCAGGTTTCATTAAAAGTTTTTGTAATAATCTAGTAGTCATTTTTTGTCCTTATATTTATCCATAATTTTTTCTCCACTTCTACCGACAATGTAACCTCCCATACCAACTAGAACTATATTAAGTAATGAGTTCTGTACTGATTCAGGAATGTTAGGAGCAGTAAAGCCAAACCAATGAGCAACAACAAGTCCTGCAAAAGTTAGCATAAGCAATGGTCGCCAATTTCTTTGTAACCATCCACCTCTTGCTTCCGCAGTTATTATAGACGCTTGAGCTTCTAGCTCTTTAAGTTGTCCTGATAATAATTGTTGTTGTATTGTTTGTTTTATTTTTTCTGCTTCAGCTTTATTATCTATTGTTTTATCAATAGTTTTAAAAAGTGTATTAATCATAGGCGCTACTGCACCTAGTATATTAATCATATTTTTCGTGACCTATTAGATGCTATTGAAGCTATTTTAAGATTCGATAGAGAATTATTCATGGGGTTATGGTCTTTATGGTGTACATCCTTACCATCACCTTTTTTAGCTCTTCCATTTTTTATTAAGAGTCTTCGTGCTTTGTTGCGCATAGCTCTTCTCTTTTTTTGAGCAGGTGTTCCCTGATATGTTGCGTATTCTCTATCGTAATCTCTAGCCATTAAAATACTTTAGACCTTGCTAATTTTTGCTCTACTTGAGACCGATAGTGTGTGTCTTCTTGGTATCTTTTATCATTAATAGCTTGTACAACTTCTGCGCTAGAATTAAACACATCGGCTCTGCCTTGTGTAGCCTGACCTTGTGTTAATTGAGGTTCACTTGAATTAGTAGAACCTGCTCTAGCTTGTATGCCTTTTAAAGTTAATTTGGCACTTTCAATATCACCTTCTAAAGCGTTGTTGTAAGCATCTTGCTCGGCTTGGGATAAATTTTCTGTAGCCCATCCTATAAGTTTTTGATACTCAGCTTCACCACCAACTTCATTGTAAATTGATTGTGTAAAATTATCTACCATTGCGTTTTGCCCGTTGATATAACTTTCAACTACATCTTTAGATAATCCTAATCCTTCTAAAGCGCTAAAACTTTCAGGCGATAACTCACCTTTTTCAGCAAATTCATTATAATAATTATCTAAATTTAGCCCTGTAGCTTTTTCTACTTCATCTTGAGTTTGTGCTTCAGGCGGTGTTTCATCACTACTAAATTTAGTTTCTAATTCACCATAGGCTTTAGCTAAGTCTTCAGCATTAGCAAATTTTTCAGGAAGCCACTCAGGGCGGTCTCCATTTTGCTTTGCTTGTTCTTGATTTTCTTGTTGTTGCGACTGTTCTTCTAAAGAAGGGTTACTTTCTTTAACATCCGTAACATTTACTGTTTCTACCATTTATTTTCTCCTAACTTTGGATTTGTGAAATAGCCTCTTGAATAGCTTGAGGGTCGATATTTTGCATATCTTCTGGCTCAAGTTTAGACGCTATATTTGAAGCTACATTTCCTCCAACTTCAAATCCCTTACTCGATGCTTCATTTTGTTGTTGGTCTTGCATCATTTGATTTTGTTCTGCTGATAATTCTTCTTTAGTTTTAATTAAACCCTTAGTTTCAATACCATCAGCAGTTGCTAATCTTGATATAGCATTGTCAAGATTTACATATTTTTGGATTACTTCAGCACCTAAATTCTTGCCTAAAGTTTCCAAGAAACTTATTAATTTATTTTTATCATTACCTCTTCCTAACGCTTCCAGTCCTGTAACAATTTGCGGTATTACAGTTTTAGGTAAAGTAGGAAGGTCTTTATTTTTTGTCATCATATCCATTTTACGATTGATGTATGGTAACTGAAACTCTTGACTAAGCATGGCGTAAGTACCGCCTAGAGTATCTTCTAGTTCTTGTGCCATGAATCTAATTTCTTCGGCAGTAACTCGTTCTGCTTGTCTTTGTACAGAAGCATTTAGTAAGAAAGCGTATTGAAGTCTTTGCTCAATTCTTTGCATAACATCATAAGCAATTCTAAAGTCAGCGTATTTTTGAACTTGTAATACTGAAACATCGTTAGCATTACCTTCAATTATAGCTCCATTAGGGCTTTGTGCTAAAGCTCCTGCTCTAGTAGTACCATTAGGCGCTACCATAAATAATATTTTAGCTGAAGCTGAAGAACCTTCGACAATAGCTTGAGTTAAACCTTCAAGAGACTTGAGGTCTCCAAGGTACTCTTCTACAAAGCCTCTACCATAATCTTCACCATCAACTCTGTTCCATCTAAGCGGAATAAAAGGAGATTTATCTAAATCATAATAACCTTCAGATTTCGGTATTTTAATACCTTTAACTTCTTGGCATACATAATACTTATTCTTTTTAGGTACTCGGCTTACATGAGTATAAATATCTACGGATTTTTCATCTTGCGATATTTGACCGCCTATAAGTTCTAATACTTCAGGCGCTAAAGATGAAGGGCTGAGACACTCTCTAGTAATTATTTCTAAAACATTACCCATTGGGTCTCTTTTGCAAACATATCTTTCTAAATGAAAAACTCTTGTACCTTGTTTATCAACAAATAATAGGACATTTCCGCCAACTATTAAATGCTTTAAGGCTTCAAAGATAGCTACTCTATCGGCTGAAGTTTCGATATTAGTTTGTATTGCCTGTTCTATTTCTCCTAGACCTTGCTCAACATCACTTTTAATTTGAGGGTCTTGAGAAATTTCTTTTATAACGGAATCTTTTATCCGTAATCTAAAGAATGGCGCATTTGGAGGAAGTAAAGCTAAAAGTAATTTAGCTGATAAATTATTTACACCTCTAGCGCCTATTCCTTGGTATGGCGTAGGATATCTAGTAACACTTCCACTATCTTGTTCAGGTATTAATGTAGGTATTGTAAGTTTAGAACTTTCTCTAGCTCTTTCAAGGAATGTTTCCCTATTAGATTCTAATTGCTCATATCTATTTCTTACAGACTTTCCTGTAGTTTCCGTATCATTCATCAGATTTTATATCTTCCTATTCAGGGATTTGTACGCCTGTACCTGTTTCGTCTTGAGGTACTAAAGGTATTCTTAGCTTTTTCCTAGCTTTCCTCTTCGATTCTCTTACACTTGCTGAATTTTCAGTTCTATCAGCATCTCCAGTATAATCCGCAGGTGCAGGATTACTTTGCTTAGTAGTATTTACTGGCGGTGGTGGTGTTACTGGTACAGGTGTAGGTGGTGGAGGAGGTGCAGGTCTTTTTGGTCTACACATAAAATTATTCCTTAAACTCTGTTAATTGTTGTTGTCTTAGGTACTGGTCTTTTAAATAACGAATTACATTCGCCTGACCACTTTTGTACCATACTTCTTTTTCAGTCATTGATAACTCCGCAGACTTATCAGGGAACAAGCGTTGTAATTCGATAACTAATTTTTTATCTATTAAGGGTAAATTTTCGTTTGAATCACTACTCTGTCCTCTAAAAGTGGTACTTATTTTAACCATCTATTTATTTCCTAGTTTTTCTATGATTTCTCCGTCTTCTTGGGTTTCTTTTTCAATTAAAATATTAATGTATTGTTTAGCTTTGTGTAAATCTTCAAGGCGTTTTTCTTTGGTGGGATGCTTATATCGCCATCGCATTAAATATTTAATAGCATTGGCTTCAGCATAAGGAACTTCGTTCTGCATGATAAAAGTTATAGGCTCTATTTTATATCTAAAATAATGTGTAGGTTTTTTAACTTGTTCTGACATAGTTTCTCCTATTTAATTTTTTTGTAAGGTTCTGTAGTTAATTTTACTGATTTTTCAGGCTGATTATTTTCTTTAATATCACTTAAATTATTTTTAACATGATGCAGGACAGCAGAAACTATAGACTCTTTAGTTAAATCATCTGTTAAAGACTCTAGGCTTTCACCATATTCTAAGTTCTTGGTAAGGGAGATGGTATGTGATTTTATTTCTTTATCTAAAGTACCATCATAAGGCTTTATAAATATCCTCAAATAAACAGGCTCAACATTTTTATCTGTAAACAATCTTGTATCAAAACCAACAATACAAAAAGCTCTCCATTCATCTATAATTAATTTTAAAGTTCTAGCAATTAGTCTGTTGGTGTCTAAGTTTAAGGCTTCCATAATATAGGCTTTCTTTTCTTTGCATCCCAATCTTCACTTCTTAATATTCTTGCCAGTCGGGATTGTGTTAAGGCATCTTTTTTAGTTAAATCCTGCTTTTCATAAGCCTTAACGACTTCTTTCCACATTAATTTAATATCTTTAGGTTCACCTAAAATTCTTTGTGCTGTTACCATTCCAACTTTAGGACACCCCGAATAACCGTCTGTACTATCACCTGCTAAAGTCTGTAGCATAAAATTATAGTCGGCTTGTTTTTTAGTTATGACTTCTACTTCAGGCATATCCTTATCAGGATTATAAATTCTAGCAGGAATAGTTTTCATATCTTTATCAGAAGAAACAATAATAACTTCACCTTCTATTTCACCTGAAGTTGCAAGGATACCTAACACATCATCACCCTCTAAACCTTCCATTGTAAAAGTAAGATAATTAGTGTTTACAAAATTTAATAATTCTTTGTAGATAATAGGCTTACGAGATTTTTTACGATTTGATTTGTAAGTATCTAAAACTTTTTTTCTAAAATTAATTGGAGATGAAAACGCTATTATAATTTTATCGGCTTTTAATTTACTTGCTAAATTATTAAATTCATCTTTTAATTTTTCTATACCAAATTTAGCGTCTGCATGAAGTGTCCAAAAGTTATCTTCCCATTGTATAGGCTCTTCAATACTAATTGCTGTTTTAAAAGCAAATAAATCACCATCAATTAATAATGTAGTTTCTTGACTCATTTAATCTCCCTTATTGTTTTTAATATCCATTCTTTTAAATCTGTATCCAACAGCATTTCAATCACACCATTAGCAATCGAATTTACCTCTTTCTCTTCCTTAGACTCATCATCTAATTGTTTCGTTAAATTCAGTTGGTATTGGTAATACACAAAATGTAATACCTCATGGATTAAAACATTAAGACTTGTACGGTCTCCTCGTTCCATAATTTTTTTATCTAAGTAAATAGTGAGAGGAGGTTTCGATACAAAACTACCTTGCTGTTCAGAAACTTCGTAACTAATTTCGTGGTCTAGTAAAACTAGATTTATTTCAAAACCACTCATTTTAATTTTCTTAGGAAACTTCATTATTTTTTATCCTTTTCAAAAATTTGTTTTAACGGAATTAAGACGCACTTACTGGCTCTGCGGTCTCCAACCATTTTAAAATTGTCTTTAAATTTTTTTGTTAATTTTTTTAACTGAGGTACAGTAAATAAAAGCATACAATAATCTTTGTCACCATCTGCAAGTATGTGTACCCAATGAGAAGCCTTAGTAACTGACAGACCACTAGGCTTTCCATAACATTCAATCTCTATTGCAATGTTACCTGTTTTTCTCCACCAATCTCTTTCAGTTTTAACTTCTAATTTTTTATCAAATAAAATTTTAGCAAGTCTTTTTTCTCGTAACTGACCATACTTTAAATCAATATCAAATTTGTTATCGTTGTTTAATTTTACCATTAGTGAGTCTCTGACCAGTTAGCTCCTATTTTGTATTCACCATCTAATTCGCAATGAAAATTAAAATGTGATTTAGTTTCTCTTATTGATTGAACTGCTATTTTGCCGACTTCTTCAGCCAGTTCTTTTTTTACTTGAAGTTGTATTTCATCGTGAATGTGTGCGACCATGCCCCAGTCTTCACCATGTTTTAAATGTGATAAATTTTTATGAAGTAATGTAGTAGCTTTTTTGACTATGATGCTACCACAAGATTGTAGTAGTGTATTTAAAGCGCTATGCTCACTTCTAATTAAAAGTTTTCTCCCATCTAAACCAACTAGAAAACCTCTAGCTCTATAGACTTGTGATACTCTGTCTCTTAATTTCTTTAACGCAGGTGTTCTTTTTAAAAATGTTTGTTTTAATAGTTTACCATCTTTAGCACTACCCTTAACAATCTCACCAATTCTTTTGTCACCTGCTCCATACAAGAAAGCATAAATAAATGTTTTAGCTTGAGGTCGTGTAGGTAATCCACTTGCTTTTTGATTTGCGGTATGAATATCACCTGTAAGTAATTCTTTAGCGTAAGCACCTTTATCAAACTTAGACATATAAGATGCTAAACATCTAAGCTCTAGTCCTGAAGCATCTGCGCCTACCAATAAATAATCATCGGGTACTGTAAATAAACTTCTACATTCCACACCATACTTTGCACTAGATGAACATACTTGAGCAACATTGGGGCTAAAGTGAGTACACCTGCCAGTAACAGTACCATTAGTAATAACTTTACCAAAAATCTTTCCTTTTCTTTCTAATTTAAGCCAAGCATTATCGCCTTCGCCTAGCATCCCTAGTCTTTTTTGTATTAGTAAATATTCAGATAAAAGTTTTGCTTCAGGGTATTCCAAACTACTTAAAACTTTTTCATCTACTTTAGGTTTACCATCATTAGTAAACTCTTTTGGTTTCCACCCTTTAATTGCTTTTAGTCTATCTGCTATATGGTCTCTGCTACCTGCATTAAAAACTATCTCTTTAATTTTATCTACTGGTACACCTTTTTTATAACCTTTAGTTTTGTTATCTCTTTTTGGAACTAAGACACCCACAACTTTTTTCCATGGAGGGAATGTGTTTTGTAATTGGTCTTGCAGTTGTACTCTTTTAGCATTTAACTCTGTATATAATTCTTTAGCTTTTTTGGTATCAAAACAAAAACCAAGTTGCTCTTGCTTTATTATACATTCAGCAAACTCATGTTCTAATTGTAAAGAAGTCTCTGAATATTTTTGACCTAAAATTTTTTTGTATAGAGCTACTGTAACTTCAACATCTCTCTTACAGTAGCTCTGCATTTCTTGAGACCACTCAGACCAATCCGTAGTCTCTCCGAAATCCCCCTTTAACAAACCAACTCTATAGCCCCATGAAGCTAAAGAATGACGACCTATTAAGTTAGAAGGGAAATCTTTGCGTCTGAAATCCTCTTGTTTTATATCAGCCCATATAAGCCTTGTAGCAACAAGAGTATCAAAAGTATTTTTAAATTTTGCTAGAGGAAAGCACTTATTGATTGCAGGAATGTCAAATCCTAGAATATTATGACCGATAATTAAATCAGCTTCCTGCAATAAATTAATACCTTCCTCTATTTGACCATCCATAAAGGAATATGTTTTAGCGTTCTCAATATCATAAATTTCTAAACAGAAAATTTTATTCATTACATCGAGAAAACCATTAGTCTCTATATCGAATACAAGTTTCATTAATGCACCACTCTAACTTTAACTCTTTCTAAAGAAGGAATGGTATCAGCAAGGTTTTCTAAACAAGTATCTATAACTTCTAAACTGTCTAAATCTTTAACAACTATTAATGGATATACATTTGGATAAATTAAAACATAATATAAGGCATCCATAATACTATGATAAAGTTTATATACTTGTGCTTTGTCTTCAGATTCTAATAAATGAAAATGCGGTACACCTTCTAAATAATTTAAAATAAATCTTGATAAATCTTTATCGTCAGGATTAGTCATTAAAAGACTCCTCGTATAATCTACCAGTTTCGCTATCGTAATTTAAAATAGAAGCCAAACCCGTAGTACCAACAAAACGATTTTTCAAAACATTAACTTCACATACATTGTCACCTGAAGATGAATTTCTTGATAAGCCTAAAATAATATCTGATAACTGAGCTATAGACTGTGAACCCCGTAGTTGTGATATAGTTGGTTTTAAATTTTCTTCATGGGATTTATTTCCTTCAGGTCTTTTTAAATGACTAATTAAAATTAATGCTATGTTTAATTGTTCAGTTAATTTTCGTAACTGGGTCATTAAATTATCTAGTGTTCTTCTTTCATCACCTTCTGAAATACCACTTACAACAATACTTAAATGGTCTAGTACAATAAATTTACAATCGCATCCTTGCGCTAAAAACTTAATACGACTAAATAAGTTTTCGCTGTCCATACTTCCCCAATGGTCATAGAAAAAACATTTAGATTTTATCTTATCAAAAACTTCTTTTAATTTTTCTTGGTCAATTTCTTTTCTTACTTCCTGTAAATGTATAGGGGCTTCAACACCAATAGAAACTAAGCCTCTTATACTACGCTGAACATTCTCTTCTAAAGCGATGTAGCCAACATTCTTGTCATTGGCAATTAAATGATAAGCAATCTCTCTGCATACTTGGCTTTTACCTATACCTGTACCTGCACATAGAGTTACAATTTCGCCTAAACGAATACCTTGAGTAATACTATTTAATCCTGCGAAGGGGTAATCCGCATCACAATCTTTAGTGTCTTCTATTAATTTTTCCCATAAGTCTTCACCCGATACTATGCCATCAGGTCTATAACTTTTTGCTCCCCAAATAGAATCTGTAAGTTCTTTAACAAGACCTGCAACTATCATTTCGTTTGCATCTTTTTTAGGTAAATGTGCAATCTTACTTTTACTTGGTGATAAGATAGAAGCGCAATCAATACTAGCTTTACGCCCTGCTTCATCCATATCAAAACAAAATATTACAGACTCAAAACTTTCTAGCCATTCTATATTTTTTGCTACAACTTTTTTTGCTGAAGCCACACCACTAGGGATGGAAACGACAGGGTAACGATTGTTAAAACAATATTGAGAAATTGACATTGCATCAATCTCGCCCTCACATATAACAAGCATTTTTCCATTGTCTCTAAATAAATGCTGACCAAAGAATTGAACACCTTTAGCTTCGCCTAACCACCTAAAATCTTTATTAGGAAATCTGATATGTTGTGCTACTAGCTGTCTATCTTTATTGTAATAAGGTGCAATGTGAACTTTATTATCTTTGTAAGTACCAACTTGATAACCAAATTTTCTACAAGTCTCTTCACTAATTTTTCTTTTCTTTAAATCAATGTAATCACCTTTAAGTAAATTTGTATTTACTTGTTTAATAGGTGCATCTATGACTTCTCCATTCTTTTCATAATAACCACAGCCATCGGTAAAGCAGTAAGCATGGTCTGAGTATCTAGCTAAGTTGTCTTTGCTACTACATTTAGGACAACTTTCGTGTCTTAAAAATTGTGAGTCCTGTTGTGCCATCATAAAGTAATCTCCGATAGCCATTGTTGTACATCAAAACTTGGACAATCTTTTTTACTAAACTCATTGTGACCGACTATTTTTGCTTCAGGATAAATACCCTGTAACTTTAATAGAATTTTTTTAAGAGAATCAAATTGCTCTTCTGTAAAATTTTTCTCTGCTATGGTAATATCATCTTCAGTAACTCCACCAATCATACAGATAGAAACTGAATTGTGGTTATAACCTTTTTGTGATGCAGTCGGAGCATCTAAGTCTCTGCCAGTTTCTATAGTTCCATCTCGTAAAATTACATAAGTATAACCAATAGAAAAGAACCCTCTAGCTCTATGCCATTTATCTATTTCATCTGCATTGACCCAATCTTGTGAAGGTCTTGTTGCGGAACAATGTATAAAAATATAATCAGTCTTTTTTCTTGGCATCTTCTGTTATCCAATCTAGGGGTATTAGAATTTTTGTTGTGCGAATACAATGATATTGAAACCCATAATGTTCACACCATTTCGCATAAGTAGTTTTACTTTTTTTACCAATTCGATTTGTACTATTAGAAAAAGCAAAACGAATATCGTATCTATCTCCGTATTGGTTTTTTATAATCTTATGTTTCTTTCTATCGGCTGTAGTAAAAAGACCTTTAGCTTCTATAATAATTCCATTCTTTAAAATAAAATCAGGTCGATAATAACTTTTCTGTTGTGGCTTGAGATAATCAATCTTCAAAGTCTCATACTGAAAGGGGATATTCTTTTCTGTAAAAAACTTACCGATGCTTACCTCAAGTCCACTACGATATGTATTAGAAGTCGTCTTCATCAAAACCCGAATCTAATACTTCATCGTCATTTGATGCTTCAACAACTTTGTCGTCACCTGCATCAAAACCCTCTTCTTCTTCAAAACCAAAATCATCTGCCTTGCTTCCTCCGCTTCCTTCTACAAGGTCAATAATTTGTACAGCTTTGAGTCTAAGCGTTATGCCACTTCCTAGGGATGGGGTATAATAAGGTATTACTTCAGCGTTTACTCTGCCAACAGTTCCTCCCCAAATACTCTTACCTTTAGGCATTGGCTTACCCTTTGCATCAAAGATAGCAGGGGCTTGTTCCCACTCGTTACCTGTCTTACGACTTTTAGCTTTTGCTTTTAGCTTGAACTTAAATTCAACTTCTTGTGAATCATCGTTTAATGAGAAAGGATTGTTATTAGCTTTAACTTTCTTGTTTGCTTTTTCACCTGCTTTTTCATTAGATTTTTTAGCTTCAGATTTTAACTTAGCTACTAAATCTTTAGCGTCTTCTCTAGGAAGAGATAGAACTAAATGATATTCACCATCCACATTAAACTTAGTGTCAGGTTTAGTTAAATGAGGGTATATAAATTTACCCTTTGGTGTTGTTATTTTAGCGTATTGTTCAGACATATTTACCTCCTTTGGTTGATTGTCTAATAGTGGTACTTAATAGCTACGAACTTGTAGCATTATGAACAAAAGAAAACACTCTCAAGTACCAAGTTCAAATCTAAATTCCCTTTAGTTGGTATAGGCGGAATTTTTAACCTATTTTTAGGGCTTAACATCTTAGCAATTTCATCCCTAAAATTTTCTAGTACAGGCTTCTCATACATATTTACAAAAGCCTCTCTTATACATTTGTTCATCTCGATAGCATCGCAACATAGAACCCCAAAACAATCATGTACTGTTGAGATACTTTCAATACCTCTCTTATCAGCTAGAACTACCGCCAGTTGTAACATCGAGCTATCTAACGAATGAATAAAGTTTGGGCTGATTGAAGACGAAACTCGTCTGCTTGAAATTTTTTTAGTTTCAGTATTTACAGTTAGTTTTACTGTACTGTCGCCAATCTTAGTCTTTACCCTTCGGCTTTCCATATCATAGTAACTCATAAAGACTGGAAAATTAGATGGCGTTGTCCATATTACAGGTAAGTTTTCACTAGCTACCAACTTGGCTACCTGCTGTAACCATTTCATACATTCATCTGCTTTTATTACAGTTTCATTTATAGACTCATAAACATATTTAGATAAAAAATTACTAGCCTTAAATAAATCGTCACCCCAAGGATGTGTCTCTCCGTCTTCGTGGCGTTCTATAATATGCTCTTCAATATATTCTCTACAACTTTGTCTCGTACCACTATAAGGTTTTACCATAGTAGCTCGTTTAGTTGTCTTACGATTGATACCGAAATCTAACCATTGTTTAGCAAATACAGAAGTATCTATCTCAAGTTTCTTTAAAACTAAATCGGCTACATCTTGGTATATATCAGCAGGTTTTTCTGTCGGTACTAAATTAACTGAAGCCCCTCCAACTTCATCTCTAAGCATGGCTGAAAAATGCTGTACACCTGAATTAGTGTGGTCAATAGATACAGGTAATCTTGTAATAAAATCTGAACTGTACCCACTCTTTACGAACTCATAGAACTCAAAACAAAAAGTTAAAAATTGCCAAGGGCTATCGGCTTTCTGCCAAAAGTCACAGTTAAGAGGGTCTTTACCAACAGCGCATATTTCTTCTGTATGCTTATCAATAAATGTTACTCTCTCTTCTAAAGAAACTTTATCATTACCAAATAAATTTGCTCCATGTATTGCTAACCAATGTAAGTTTTCATCTGTTCCAATCGGCTTTCCATTTGCAAAAACTAATAAACTTTTAGCTACATCATTTGCACTTGGATTAAGGAACATTGGTATATCATAAATGCGACCTCTAAAATCACAGTTCTTAGGAAAATACATTGTGTCTTCATTTTGATACTTGTTAGCTATTTCCATAACTTTTTGTATCTGCAATCTTTTAGATTTTAACTTAGCATTATATTCATAAACTTTGGCTGACTTGCGTTTCCAATTAACCCTTGCCTCAATGTTATCAGCTATGTCAAAAGGTTTTGGCGGTAAGGGTAAGTCGTCTCTGTTTGGTAGCTTACCCATAGCAGTATTATTATTCCAACAGTAATCTAATACTTGGTAGGTAGCTTTGTTTATAGTCCATGCAGTACTTTGTAGTTTGTTTACCGAGTCATAAACAACTTTCATTTCATGTGTTTTATTACTTATCTCTTCAATGAAATTTCGGTTTCTAACTTTAATAAAGGGTAGTCTTTTTATATTCTGATTATGATAACCACCTGAGAATGGATGTCGCCAAGGTTTAGGAGGAATGATAGTTGGCGTAAATGCAGGTAGTAATATTTCATTGTGTTCATTCTTACCTTGTATCCACTCCATTGTTTGTTCAGTAGCCTCAACATATTTAGGCGTATCACTTCGACCCCTTGTACCTTTATTTTTCATTACAATTTTAACTAGACCAGTAGAGCCAATCATCAATTCAATTAGTTTAACCCCTATATGTAATTTATTAACACTTCCCCAATCAATATATTTTACATCAAATTTATTTAAGCTATGGGTCAAAACTCTCTTCTTGTATCTATAATTACTTTTAGCTTCTAAATCTTTGGCAATCTTACGGAACAATTTACTCTTCTGTTTGTTAAAGTTTTGAAATCTATACTGGTCTTCTAAAGCCGAACCGATACGGATAGAAGCCTTGTTAAGTGTTTGCCCTAGGGTTATGCTATCCATGATGGCTTTTAGGCTTATAAAGGCTACAACATCAGGGTCAATCAGGCTTATATATTTAGCTGATATATGCCTACGACCTTTAGCCCCATCATAAACCATATCAATAAAATCTTTTATAGCTTGAGCAAAAGGCTCTATCTTAGCTTGTATTAATAACAAGCCATATTTAGTGGTACTTTCTTGTCCTCTTTGAACAGAATTATTTACTAAACTTTGGTATCTTTGAACACCTACAATCATCATCTCTTCTTCAAGAGTTTCGTTGCGTACCATTTTTTCGTAGTCAATCATTATATCCCTTTCCTCCATTGCAACATTATAGAAATTTGTTGCATTGAAACTGTTTTTTACTACAAGTTAGTAGCTATCGCTGATTTGCGAAGTTATGTCTACAACTAATTGAATTAAATAAATAATATTTATTGCTACGAGGCTGTAATTAACGCTTAATAGATTTTAAGTCCGTTATTTTGGTGGGGCTACCGAGACTTGAACTCGGAAGTCCTTGCGAACTATGGATTTTAAGTCCATTGCGTTTACCAATTTCGCCATAGCCCCTAGCTTATTGCAACTTGATTGCACTCTTTATATACAACTTTAGCTAGAAGATAAATAATCTATTTAGAAATTTTCTAAGGCTTTTGCGCAGTCTATTAAATCAGCAGTATTTAAGTGAGCATACTCCATTGTGGTCAATATAGATTTATGCCCCATCCAATCTTTAATCTTAACTAAGTTTAAATTTTGCATAGCTAATCTACTACAACAAGTGTGTCGCCAAGTATAAGGTATAAATTGCTTGTCATTTTCAAGTCCCATCTGCCCTTTAATACGGTTGAAATTATCGCTGTAATAAGTCTGCTTGAAATCAAAAATCGGGGATGTTTTATCCTGCGTCAAGGCAACTCTTCTTTCCATAACTTCTCGTAATCGCTTAGTCATAAAAATAGTCCGAGGTGTATCCTGTTTTGTTTGCCACAAAGATATTGTATTCATGGTAAAATTAACATCTTGCTTTCTAGTTTTAATTGCTTCAGTCCAAGGTCTAGCGCCACCATCTACAAGGTATATAGAAAAGTCATGCACATCATACATACCCCATCTAATAGCTATATCTAAATGTAGCTTTTCTTCTTCGGGAGATATAAACCGTTTCCTACTTTTGGCTTTTTTAAAGAAGGGTATGTAAGGCTTAGTATCAAGTCTGCGCTTACGCATAGCATAAGTGAACAACTTAGATAAGCATGATAGTTTACGATTAATTGTTGAGTTAGATATACCTGTACTTTTTAGATAATCTATAAATTCATCTATTAAATCATCATCAATATCTGACAATAATCTATGACTACCAAAAAAATTAAGAACACTAGTTACATTAATAAGAGTAGTCTTTTTTGATTTAGTATCTTTCCACTCATGCTCCCATATATAATCTTTAGCGTCTTGAGTAGTCCACACTTTTCTCTGCTTCAAATCAATCGGCTGTCCATACACTAACTTTTCTTTTAAGTCATTGTACTTTGCATTAGCTTCATCTTCAGTAGTACAAGTTGCAGTATGTCTGTTACCATTAAAGCTCACATCTACCTTCCAACTTACAACTACGCCTTCCTTGTTGTAGTTAGGGCGTACCCCAGTTCCTTTTGCCATTTTACCTCCAGTTTATTTTATAGTTTTTATTAATGTATTTCTAACAATCTTACCTTTAGCTGTTAAAGATATTAACTTCTGTCGCCTGTCTTTAGGGTCGTCATAAGTAGTTATCAATCCTAACCCCTTGCCTGTTCTTTTAGGTCTTGATGATAATGTTGTTATATTCCTAGACAATGTTGCGCTGTTGTAACCTAGTGTCGAATTGGCTTCTGAAGTTTCAACATCAGTTTCCCCAAGTTCACATATAGCTATAAGCAATCTAGCAACTTGTATTGGTAAACCTTGAGAGTTTGCCAAATCTTTTTCTAACAATGCTAACTCTCTAAAAAGGGATGTTAGTTTATTTAGTTCCGTCATTCTAACTCTTTCCTGTAGCTACTATATACTAGTAGTCTTTGGTTATAAAAATTATACTTATTATTTGTTACTATGTACATCATTTAATTCTCCTACTTATTATTATTTTTTGTGATAATAATTTGATAATTAAATTATTCGAATCTTCCCAATAAAAATCAAAGTTATAACCATTTATTTTTTCTACATCAAGATATATATCCCAATATAAAAAAGTAAAATATTTATGATAAATCATAAGCACACCTCACTCACTGGGCTGTCAGCAATTTTATCTGCATCACCACTAATATGTCCGTTATGAAGTTCTTTACAAATATACTTTGGC
>TARA_B110000858_G_scaffold126305_1_pt1 | contig 18587 bp, 12 predicted proteins | sample TARA_B110000858 | Tara Oceans TARA_B110000858 (sample SAMEA4398247) | marine metagenome | biome: Polar Biome; feature: [SRF] surface water layer (ENVO:00010504); material: water (ENVO:00002006), including particulate matter (ENVO:01000060) such as... | depth 5 m | reverse complement strand
CCGAATACCACGCCTTTTTCATCGATATAAAAATCTAGACGAACAAATACATTTTTGAATACAGTTTTTCCAATTTTCTCTGCACTTTCTATAAGTGAATTCCAAACGGAGAGAGAAGAAACCACCTTTTTTTCATCTTTCATTAAGCGATGATCATATAATTCTAATCGCTTATTGTGTCTTTTGCCATTTCTATCTAATAACATAAATGAAGGCTTCCTTGGATCCTCTTGATAATTTCTATTATACACTAAAACATAAGCCACTTTTCCATTAAATAAATAAACTTTGTAGTCAAATGGTATCTTGTTTATATGTGGTCTGCAAAAATGCTTGATTCTTTCCTCTATAATCACTTCGCTATTCTTCCAATTCTCACTTTTATTCAGTTTTTCACTATAACTCTTACCTGCTCCAGATAGGTTTTTAATGATTATATCCTTTCTCTCTAATACAGCCTTGGGACATCTATCGTAATTTCCTGTATAATATAACTTAGGAACTCGGATTCCCATCTTACTTGCTAGTCGTTTGCATTTTAATTTATTGATATAGTTAGAAATGTCTACACCCTGATAAGTTCTGTTTTTGTAATACTTATTCCAATGTCGTTTGCAGTATGCAAAAGGGGTTTCCTCAATCGTATATTTTTTATCGTTGTATTGTTTTGTCATTTACACTAACCAGGAGGGATTTAATTTGTATTCCATACATAATCGATCCAATACTCTATATTTATCTGGATGCTGTTTCCACACACTTTTATCCTTTTTACTCCCATAGCGCGCCTGATGAAACCACCAAAACCAATGTCCTTTTGGCGAGGGACTCAATTCACATAAGATCGGTCCCTTCTCATCAATAAAGAAGTCCAGTCTAACAAACACATCACTAAATATTGTTTTGCCCAATGATGATGCATTCTTAATCAGTGATTGCCATACCACTTTTGACGGAATCGCATGGTCTTTATGTTTTATTTTAGGAAATGGTTTACCATGATGACGGGAATCTCCCATTAAATAGGTCACATCTTTCATTGTCTCTGCATCTAAAAGTAAATGCGTTTCTTTATCTTTCTTTGCCCTCTCTCCTTTTTCGTCATTCCTATTGATAATTAATACATATTTGGGATGACCTTTAAAGGTATACACTTTGTAATCAAATGGAATAGGGTAACGCAATGATTCTGTGAAATGAGAGATGTGTTGTTCCACAATGACTTTCTCTCTCCCCCAACTTTTTTGAATTAGGTTTGGGGGTTTAGAATTGCATTCGTAAACTTGTCCTTTCCCTTCCAACTTCTTGATTACAATTTTATTATTTGAGAGAAACTGAGGCGGACATTTATCCATTTGACCCTGATGATAAAGTGTTGGTGTTCTTATATTGAGTGATGAAGCCACCTTTTTAAAATGAACCTTATCTAACATATCAATTAGCGAATCTTCACCATAAGTTTTCTCTTTCCAATAGTCCTTCCAGCTTGTAGTTATACGTGAGAACACGAATGGCGGCATTTTTCCAATTAGTTTATAAATGTTAAGAGTTAAAAGTCGCATTTTTTCTTCATATCAATTGTTAGTTAATGGCAAAATTAGAAGGCGTAAATTTTAATAAATTAATGGCCAATAAAATTACAGATCAACACACTTTGGTAATTGATTATTACGACATTGAAGGTAAAAAACATTCCCCTAGGTTTAAAAAAGATGATACTATTTTAATCGAAAATATTAAAACCATTGCTAAGGCAAAAATAGGATATAATACAAAGTGGAAGATAGTTACGGATCAAATAAATAGACTTCTTAAAGATAAAGAACCAATATTTAAATTTAAAAAAAATAAAAACAATGAAACCAAATCCATTCGATTCATAATGAAATATCAAAACAATACTATAGCTTTATCAATTATAAATCATTTCAAACTTTTATCTAGTAAAAATAAATATCTTAAATTAGTCATTCTTTACTCGCATGAAAATACATTTCAACAAGAAGAGCATTCAAACATTATTTATTTAAAAGAAACATCCTATAAAGAATCTTGTTACGAAATATTTTCTTCTGATTTCGGTATTCAAATCAATAAATACACCCCCGAGTTTGATAATTACAAATTAATTACTTTCTATAATTTTACGATGATAAATAACACTAAGGTTTTTGATGTTTTAAAAAGAATTAAAACTATTAAAAATGTATCTATTTCTGATATAAATTGTTGGATAAATGATATTCTTAACCTTAGATCTGTTTATCCAAACCAACAGTTAGTTCCTTATGCTATGAATAAAGGAATGCCTTATCACAATAACGGCTATGCAACGCGAAGTTATAATATAATTAAAACATTTAATAGTATGTATCCAGATATAAAGTATTTCGGTTTATATAGATTTGGTTATCCTATTAATGCAAATAAAAAGTTAATAAATGAGGAAACATTTTTACATATAGTAAATGGAGTTTATTATCTAGCTTTTCCAAAAGTTCCTTTTCATAAATATAATTTACTTCTCTCTATTATTACACACATTCTTGATATTAAAAGTTTTCATTCAGCGTCATCATGGTGCACTGCAAAGTCAATAATTAATTTTTGTAATAAAAACAAGCTTCGCTCTATTTACGAAATAAGAGGAATATGGCAAATGACCAAATTATCAAAATTACAATATTATAAACGCAAATTAGATAACGAATCTAAGAAAATATTTGATAATGATGATGATAATGAAATATACTGTATAAAGAATGCAACTAACGCATTATTTATTACAGATCAAGTTTATAATTATTATAGTAAAAAAATAAAAATTAAAAATAAGATTATCTTTCCAAACTGTTTTGAAATTCAGGATAACACTCAATTTATGAAACCTAACAATAAAAACAAATTTATAATTGGTTACGCTGGAAGTATTATTTTTTATGAAGGAATTCTAAAAACGATAGAAAGTATTGATCAGATTATCAAAAATAAAAGGGTTAAAATGGATATTGAATTACATCTAGTTGGAGATACCAGCAAAATTATACGAGAATTTAAATATATGTGGAATAGAGATATAAATGAGTTATTTAACAAAAAATTTATAAAACTTTACGGAGCAGTTCCACACGATACAGTTGCAGAGATTATAAAAACATTTGATTTATATGTCATTCCCCGTTTAGATTTACCAGTTACAAATGTAGTTAGCCCAATAAAACCATTTGAGCCATTAGCTTTAAAAATACCTTTGCTTATGTCTAACTGTGATGCATTAAAAGACATAAGTAAAAATGGTAAAAATAGCATGCTTTTTAAAAAAAATAGTTTTAAAGATTTTTCTGATAAAATAGTTGATATTGTTAATAACGGTTATTCTCAAGAAATTCTGGATAATGGATATAAATTTGTTCAAAATGAGAGAAACTGGGAAAAGATGATTGAAAATATTGGTTTACGCAAAATACTTTAATTTAAAATATATATTTATTTTTAAGAATGCATATTTTAAAAGATATAAGATTTGAGGATTTAATTAACAAAAATCTTAATGATAAGCATATACTTATGATTGAATACATAAACGAAAAAGGAAAAAATAATAAAAAACTTTTTAAAAGAAACGATACAATTTATTTAGACAACATTAAAGAACTCATTAAGAGTAGAGTAGGTTATGATCATGCATGGAAAGATGTAACTAACATAATTAACAAGAAATTAAAAACTAATAATAATTATATTAATAATAAGGTTATATTTTATGGAGATGATTTGGAAATTATATCTAACTTAGATAACAATATTTTAATAATATGTGAAACTACAAAAACTTTTAATATTATTAATTCCTCAAAAAATAAAATAAAAGTTTCAAATGATAATTTTAATGAGATTATAAATATTATTAAATCAGGAAAACTAATTATTTCAAATAATTTAATTGTAAGAAGTATATGTTATACTAACAAGTTATTACATATTAATTCTGGTTACGTAAAACTATTAAATAATAATACTTTACAAAATATTATAAATTTAAATCAATATAATAAAAATTGCCAAATTAATTATTGGATTTCATCATTGATGAAACTGAGAGAAATTTACCCACTTCAGAAATTAATACCTTATGTAGTTCATAATAGTTTACCCTATGAAAGTCGTGGTTATGCTTCACGAACATTTAATATTTTAAAAACATTTAATTCAATGTATGATGATAAAAAATATTTTGGATTATACAGAATTACCTACCCATATTGTGATAATAAAAATCTTTTAAACGAAACAGACTATCTTCATGATGTAGATGGTGTTATGAATTTAGCTTTACCAAATGTTGATTGTGAAATATACGATTCTTTTCTTAAAATAATAACTGATATATTTAATATAAAAACATTTCATACTGCCTCTGCCTGGAAAAATGCATTACCAATTATTAATTTTTGTCGAAAGAACAATTTAAAATCTATCTATGAAATTAGAGGTCTTTGGCAAGTCACAGGAAGATCAAGATTTCTGTATTATAAAAAAAAAATGGATTCAAAATGCGACAAAAATTTTAAACTATATGATCTTAAAGAAATAGAATCGATTAATAAGTCAACTATAACACTATTCATTACCAAACAAATTTATCAACATTATAAAAGTAAGATAGATAAACCTGAAATAATTTTTCCTAATTGTTATACCTTTTCTAAAAATAGATTATCATTTGAAAAATTTAACAAACCAAAGGATAAATTTATAATTGGTTACGCTGGTAGTGTTGTTTTTTATGAAGGAATAATCGAGCTTATTCAATATATAGAAAACGTAATTAATGAAGATATTATTAAAATTCCGATTGAATTCCATCTAATAGGAAATATTGATACGTTAATTTTAGAATACAAAAGATTTAAACATATAGACATAAAATCTATTTTTAAGTTACCGTTTGTTAAATTATTAGGTTTTGTTCCTCATAATGTCATAAATGATGAAATTAAAAAATTTGACCTGTATGTAATTCCAAGAGTGGATTTACCACTTACGAACATTGTAAGTCCAATTAAACCATTTGAACCGATGTCTTTAGGAATACCTTTATTGATGTCTGATTGTGATGCATTAAAAGATATATCAGAAAATGGCAAAAATTGTATGCTATATAAAAAAAATAATTATGATGATTTTTCTTTTAAACTAAAAAAAATAATCGAAGAAGGATATCCTAAAGAAATTATTGAAAATGGTTATAATTATATTAAAAATGAAAGAAACTGGCAAAATATTATACAACGAATAAAACTTTATAATATGATATAGAAATTATTAATATTAATTATAAAATATATGTCGAATAAATTATGGCCTATAATTAATTTAAAAATGATTAATTCAGTTGTGGATGTATTAAAATCAGGAAAATTAAATCAATGGAATAATTCGGCAGTAAAAGAGTTTGAACAGAAATTTGCCAAATATGTGGGTTGCAACTATGCGGTAGCAGTATTTAATGGAACTGTTGCACTTGAATTATGTATTAAAACGCTTGGATTGAAAGAGGGTGACGAAGTAATAGTGACTCCACGAACTTTTTTAGCTTCTGCTTCATGCTGTGCTTGGTATGGTATAAAACCTGTATTTGTAGACGTGGATGAAAATAGTCAAAATATCACATTAGAGACAATTAAGACTGCTATAACAAATAAAACCAAGGCAGTAATTCTTGTTCATTTGGCAGGTTGGCCATGTGATTTGGAAGAAATTTGTGGTTTCTGTAGAGAAAAAGGAATTTATATTATTGAAGATTGTGCACAGGCACATGGTGCCAAATATAAAGGAAAAAGTGTCGGAAGTTGGGGGGATATTAATGCATGGTCTTTCTGTCAAGATAAAATAGTAACAACCGGCGGAGAAGGTGGAATGATAACTACAAACTGTCCCCATTTGTTTAAAACTGCTTGGTCATTAAAAGATCATGGTAAAGGTTATGATAAAGTTTTTAATACTGAGCATCCTTTAGGATTTAGATGGCTACATGAAAATATAGGAACGAATTGGAGAATGATGCCAATACAAGCTGTAATAGGCAGTCATGCTCTGGATGATTTAGAGTCATGGGTGGAACATAGACGTGAAATAGCCACAATTTACAACGATGAACTTAAAAATATAGAAGGTATTCGATTAACAATACCACCTGATTATATATATCATTCTTATTATAAATATTATTTTTTTATAAACCCAGAAAGGTTTAATTGTTCTAGAGATGAATTAATAGAACTAATCAACAAAGAAGGTGTATTTTGCCAAGTTGGTTCGTGTAGTGAGATTTATAAAGAAGATGCTTTAAAACATTATGCTCCAAGTAATCAATTACATATTACCCAAAAGCTTTTTAAAACAGCTCTCCTTTTAAAATGTGATCCCTCCATCAGCATCGAACAAGCAAAAAAAGATATAAATATAATAAAGCGTTTAGTATTAGAGTATCAAGTAAATTAGATATATAAATAAATGAAGAAAACTATAGCTATATTTGGTGCAAGTGGTCATAGTAAGGTGATAATCGACATAATAAATTTACTAGATGATTATACGATTGTTGGGTTTTATGATGATTCAAAAGAAGGAATATTTGAGAAATTTCCTATTTTAGGTAAAATAGATAGTAATATTAAATTAGTTTATGATGCATATGTTATTGGAATAGGAGACAATAACATACGAAAAAAAATACATAATATTTTTAGTGATTTTCCTTGGGTAACTTTAGTTCATCCATCAAGTATAGTGTGTGATAATGCCCGCATTGATAACGGAACTGTAATATGTGCAGGTGTTATAGTTCAGACACATGTAACTATTGGAAAACATTGTATAGTAAATACAGGAAGTTCGATTGATCATGATTGTTCAATCGGTAATTTTTGTAGTATAAGTCCCGGGGCTGTAATATGTGGGGGAGTAAAAATCGAAGAGTTAAGTTTTATAGGAGCCAATGCAACAATAATACAATGTTTAACTATAGGTAGCAATTGTATTATTGGAGCTGGCAGTGTTATAATTAGAGACACTAATGATCATTGTAAAATCGTTGGAAATCCAGGAAAGGTAATAAAGTACTAATCGCATATGTCATACGTAACAGCACTTTCATAATTTACATCGGCATTTAAAGTTTTTCCTATGAAATAGTTAAATTCAGAAGCACAAACACCGGTGTTTGGTCTTAAAGCAATTAAATCATCTTCTTTCAATGTATCCCCCTTTTTCAAATTCCTACTAAAATAAAGTGACCTCCTCGATACAATTTTTGTATTTTTCTCATTATTCCTGCATTTTTTAATACCATTACCCATAATAATTTCACATTCTCTTATTTTAGTAACAAACTCTCTTAATTCATCGGGATCTAATGAGGCTTTGTGATCAGGACCTTCCATATTCTTATCTAATGTAAAATGTTTTTCTATAACAGTTGCACCTAAACAAATAGAATATAATGATGCTTTCGAATCGGTTGTGTGATCTGAAAACCCAACTGGTATATTAAATTTATCTTGCATAGACTTAATACATAATAAATTTAAATCTGTATCTTCTGTTGGGTAACATGATACACAGTGTAATAATGTTATATTATTACATCCACATTTTCTTATGTAATTAACGCTGCTATCCACTTCTTCCATGCTCGACATCCCAGTTGATAATATTATTTTTTTTTTAAAGGAAGAAACTCTTTTTAAAAGAGGAAAATTGGTTAAATCTCCCGATCCTATTTTAAATGTATCTAAATTTAGGGTGTTTAAAAAATCTGCACTTTCAATATCAAATGGTGTAGAAATAAAATCGATATTATTTTTTTTACAGTAAGATTGAATTTTTTTAAAATCACTTTGTGATAATTCTAACTTATTTAACATATCAAATTGGCTTTCATCAACAGAAGTATTTTTTTTTTGATATTCAGCCTTTTCAGCAAATCGTGTTACAATTTTTTTACTATTAAATGTCTGAAATTTTACCCCATCTACACCTGCTTTTATAGCAACATCTATTAACTTAAATGCTAAATCTATTGATCCATTATGATTAACACCAATTTCAGCTAAAATATATACCATTAAATAGGAATCATATTTAAAATTTCGTGGGGACAACGAACCGTATATGGATATGAAATTTCACTAATAACTATATTTTGATTTAATATATTTTTAATTTCTTCTTTATTATAATTAATATTTAAAACAGTATTTCCTGAATCTCTTCCTAATTGTCTGTTACCTAAATTCAAAGTAATTTTTTTTAAAAGCGGAACCTCATAAATACCACTAGATGAATTTCCTATAAAATAATTACAATAATATATTAAGTTTAAATATAAATATCTATCAACTGATTTGAACCCATAAATATTATTAAATTTTTCACAAAGCGAATCTATTTTTTTGAAAATATATTCGTTGTGATTATCTGCATTAGAATGAATAAAAACAAAATTTGTCTCTTCAAAATTATCCACGTCTAGTAAAGCGTTTATTAAAATATCCAAATTATTTTTGTTTTCTTCTTTTGAAATTAAAGTTTCACTATGATTAACAATTAAAAATAATCTTTTTCTTTCTTTAATTTTTAATATTTCGTAAAATGAATGCTTTTCTAACGGTTTAAAATCTAAAATATCATAAAGACCAGGATTTCCAACTAAAATGATGTTTTCTTTTTTTTCACCCATATTTAACAAATTATTATAAGAACTTTCACAGGTTACTAAATGATAATCAGACATTTTTGTAATTGCATTTCTTATAGAATTATCATATGCTCCCTCAGTTACATCCCCACCGCAAAAATGTATTAATTTTATCTGGTTTATTAATGCTATTTGAGCTGCAACTAACATTTCATATCTATCACCTAAAATTAATACATAATCTATATCATATTTAGTAAATCTTTTTGACATTTCCATCATCTCTATTCCCATTGAATTAAGAATATCACTTGAGGTATCACCATTTAAATTCATAAAAATTTCTTCATTTATCTTAAATCCATCTTGTTCAATTATATTTTTTGTTTTACCGTATTTTTCCTCTAAATGTGTTCCAGTAACAAATAACAATAGGTTTAAATCTGATTTATTTTCAATCTCTTTCATTATTCCTTTTAATAATCCATATTCAGCTCTAGATCCAGTTATAACACAAATATTTTTCATTAACTATGTAATAAAGAAGAAATATATATTTATATTTATATAATTATGATAATCGGTATATTTTTTAAATCGACATTCTGGCAATATGATATTAAAGAATTTGTAGAAAAATTAAAAAAAAATCATTCTGTAATTGAATCGAAGAATATTGATCATTTATTATCCAATCTCAAGAAAATAGATATTGTTGTAACTAATTCTGAAAATCCAAATATCATAATTAATATCCATGAAAAAGATCCTAATTTTTTGAAATATAAAAAAGTTGTTTATATTAGAACAAATACAACCACTGATATTTTACATATTGATGAAAAAAAAATTAATTCAGAGAACATTAACTTAGCTAATGTTTATATGACACTTAATTCATTAAATTATAATTTAGATAAAACTAATCTCGAGTTATGGAAATTTAGAAATTATTTAAATACTTTAAATTTATTAGGTAATGTTGAATTAATGCCTATATATAGACCTTCAACAAAACCTTCATTGAGTAAAAAAGAATTTTATAAATTTTATAATTTAGATTTAAAAAAAGACATCTTTACATTATTTTTAACATTTCCAAAAAACTATTACTTTGAAAATAATAGTCTCAATCATGAAGTTGAAACTTACTTATGTAAAAATCCCAAATTAATAAAAAATATTGTATCGATTTTAAGTAAAAAATTTAATGTTGTATTTAAAGCTCATCCTCTATATCGTATGCAATTTAAACCATTAGTATTAGGAGATTATTGGGAAAAAATTGCTAAAAAAAGGACAATTATAAAAATGAATGACATGAAAACATATTTTAAAAAATATACTTTCATAGAAATGAAACATGGTCACGACCTAAACATATTTACAAAACAGGGTCTTTTATTTTCACGATCAGCATTTGGATATACAAATTATTTATTTGATATCCCTCTACTTTATATAACAAACAATAATAGATTATTGCAAAATCAGTTTAAAACTATACTTAAAAGCAAGTTTAATCTTAAAAATAATTTCTATGGTTCATGGGATACAATAGAGCGTCTAGAAAAAAAAACTGAATTTGTTTTAAATCGCTTTATTGAACGATTTAAATTAAATGAACCCTATCCCTATAAAAATAATAATTTATTATTTGGAAATAGTTACAATTTTAATTCTGATATATGGGTTGATTATATAAATAAAATTATAGAAAAGGAAATCAAGTAATATTTATACCTCTATTTAAGAGTTCTTTTAAACACTCAAATAAAATTGAATGACCTTTATAACCTAATTCAAAATCGCATAATGTTATCTCATTATGAGTTAACATTTTTTTATATTCATTTTCATAATAAATTGATGTTAAAAATAAATCCTTTTTTTCTATATTCACAAGTTTATTATTTTCAAAGAATGAAATTATAATATCTTCTTTAATTAAAATTTCCATTTTATAATTATTTTCCTGAAACTGCAAACTAAGTGGTTCTTCATTTTCAAATGAAGAAATTTCAATGTCATCATTATATAAACTACCAAAGATCTCCTTAAAATTCTTTCTTTTTGAATCAATCAACTTATAATCCTCTTTTAATTTTAATCTAAAATCACCTTTCTTTATCTTTAATAAAAATATAATAAAATGAATACTATTACATAACAATCCCCAATTACCTCCATTAATTTTAACCTTTGGATCTTTAAAATAATTTAAATATTTGTTTTCAAATTCAATATGTTTCATTGAAGAAATATAAGTTTCGCAACTCTTATATTTTTTTATAATTTGTTTATACATTTCAAATTCTTCCATTGTATTAAATGTAATTTTTTCTAAAATAATACTACATATATATTTAATTGAATTGTTTGAAATTATTTCTTCAACCAAAGAAAGTCTTATGTCAGAGCATGTAGCAATCGTGCATATATCAAAACATTCTTCACTAATTTTTTTTATACTATCATAAAAATTAATTTTAACAGAATTATAATCTTTTAATAAGGTTTTTGCTCTAACTATATTGTCATTATTAATTTCTACAATATGAATATTTAAAGGTAATTTCGTATTTAGAAATCCCTGTAAATGTCTATATCCGATATTTCCACATCCTATTAAAAGAATATTATAATAATTTGGATTTTGTTTTAACATTTTATAATAAATACTTAAATTGTTATATTGTTCTTCAATTGTTAATAGATTTTCTTTTTCAAGTGAAAGAAATGATTTAACTTGTTCGTAGTAACCAGGTTTAAATTTTTCATCATTTTCACTTCTTTTTATAATTTTTGTTGATTTATCTAAATTTATTATTTTTAAATCTTCTAATGGTTGATAAGATAAAATTATACCTGATTTTAATTTTAAATCAAGTTTCCATTTACCACTTTTTCTCCAATCACCATGAAACTTAAAATTAACATCTTTATCTGTTATACCTGTGCCGTTAAATATAGAACCCTTTTTATGAAAATCCAACTCACCATATCCTGAAACAGTTGAATTGATTTTTTTAGGAATACCGGCAAGGAAAAAAGTTAAATCTACCACATGAGTTGTCATACATGTAAAATAATTTTCCATTATTTCATTTGATCTTATTTTTGATAATTCATCCAAATTGTATTCATTTATACATAGTTCAATTTCTTCTATTTTATCATTTTTTATTATTTTTTTTCCTTCAATAACTGAATTATAAAAACGACGGTTATAAGCGATAAAGATATTTATTTTTTTTTTCATATTTATAATTTCTTTAATTTGATAATTATATAAAGATCCCGGTTTTTCTATTAAAATATTCTTTACATGCTTAGCTTTTTCAATAACTATTCTTAAATGCGTAAATAATAACTTTATTGGTGTTGCAATTATTACTTGAGAGTAATTTTTCGAAAAGTCAAAATTTTCAACCCCTCCCGAATAACATTTACAATTATAATTATTTGTAATAGCATTACATTTTTCATTTGTATTTCCAATTACTTCAAAATTATCATTTTCTAAAGCTTTCAAACATTTTATATATTCTATGGCAATAGTCCCTGTCCCAATTATCAAAATCATATTATATAAGTTAAAATATTTATATTTTTAAAATTTAACTTAATATAACTAATATATTAGAACAATGGACAAGAATCTTAATGAAATTGACCATTCACCCAGCCATTCCATTTGTTCCTCTACTCAGAATGCCGAGGGATATGCCGAGCGAGATAATATTAAAAAAATTTTAAATAGCTTTAAAACTAATATTTATTATAAAGGAGTTTTTTGTGCAAAAAAACCAAATGTATTTGATGTTAAAATAATTCTTTCCAAAAGAAATAAACAAGATAAAACACTAATTGAAAATATTGATTATTATTTAGGTTCTTTTGCATCTCAGTTAAAAGCTGCACTTCACTATGATCAATTCGTTCTTGCTTATCAATATGATAATAGTATTTTACATAATATAAATATTCAACAACACGATGATTTAAATATAATATTAATAACAGACGAATTAAATTTTCCAATTATTAGTGAAAAGATAAGAAATAAAGTAAACATAAATCTTAAAAAATATGTTAATAATAAAGAGTTAATTAAAAAATTTAAAAGTATAAAAAATGAATTAGAACTTTCATTTAAAAAAAAAAAAAAAGAGGAATTAATAAAAAAAATAAACAAAAGACAAAGAGATATTACTAAATTACAAAAAGAAAATAGTAAAATATTAACTACTACTAACACTAATATAATTAATAAATTTTTAAATTATATAGAAAACTTTAATAATATAATCGAGGAATATAAAGAAACTATACAAAAATCTAGTTCTATTCATGAGATAATAAATTATAATTCTCATTTTAATTTAAAAAATTATTATTATGTTAAAAGTGAATTTGATTTAATAGAAAATAATATTAAAAAAGAAAAAGAAGAAAAAGAGGCAAAAACAAAAAATAAACTTGAAATTGATCGGCTTAAGAATATTAACTCTAAAAAAAAATGTTTTATTATAGGTAATGGTCCAAGTTTAAAAGATATTGATCTATCTTTACTTCAAAATGAATTTACAATAGCTCCTAATTATTTTATGAATGGATTAAAAGAAATCGGCTGTAATTTTTTTCCAACTATTTTATGTAGTGGTGATACTACCTGCACAGAAGCATTAATAAATGAAACAAATATAAATTTAATTAATAAAAAAACAATTTTAGTTATCCACCCTACTAACAAACAATTCTGGAAGGAAAGTAATCATAATCAATATTATAACAATCTAAAAGATCACGATTATTATTTTTTTAAAACTTTTCAGCCTTTAAATTTAGATACCAAGTTTATCAAATATGAAGAATACATGTATAATCGTTTAAATTATTGCTCTACTTATCGAAACATTATTTCTATGATTTCTATGTTAATAGCTGAGAAACTTGGATTCCAAGAAATATATTTATTGGGTTGTGATATGAACAATTTTACTAATCATTTTTATAAATATAAATCACATACCTTAGCATATAAAGGTGATAAATATCATTATTCTTTACAGGGTTATCAATTAGTATACAAAGCATTTCATCTAAAAAAAAAAGAGTTTGATGATAAGATAATTAGGGTATTTAATTGTTCTAAAGAATCATCTCTTAATCAATTTGATAAAATTAATTTTAATGATTTAGAATTATCTAATGATAAAATCAAATATCAACCTACAAATAAAAAAATAGCTTTTTATATATGTAGTCTAACTACAATATATAATGTGTTAGGTATATGTAAAATACTAAATAAAGAAGATTATATTGTAATATTAAATGACGAACAATTTAATACCAATAATTACCATAATAAATATAATTTATCATTTGCAGAAAAAATATTTACCAAATTTGATATAGAATTTATAAATAAAAATATTTATAAAATAGATGAAGATATTATAAAAAAATATTATTATTGGGTTTTTTTTAAAGATCAATTACCTATAATGAATTATATAAAAAAGTTAACTGATATACAAGTTATTTTCATGCAGGTCGGTATTATAAATAATAAACAGATTGTGAAAAGATATATTAGCAATTCTGATATTTGTTGTTTATGGGGTAAACATTATAGTGATTTAGTAGAAAATAATACTAATTGTCATTTATTGCCCATAGGATTTACTAAATTAAATTTATATAAAAATTTATCTGAAGAACATTTTATTATATTTACCCAACCTTATCATAGATTTAAATGCAATGAAGAAGAATGGGGTTATTTTGATATAGAATTGTTTTTTAAAATAATTATTGACTCAATAAGAGAAAAATACGGAAATACATCTAAAATATATCTTGCACAGCATCCAGTTGCTATTTCTACAAAATCAGAATCATATATGAGTGATTTAATAAAAAAATATAACTTAATTGATATTAACCCGTCAGAAACAATTGATTATATTAATAATATGAAAATCGGATTTACATTTACATCCGCAATTGCTTTAGAACTAAGAGCTATTAAGAAAGAAATTATATTGGTAAACACATGTAAAGAAAGAGCTTCAAATAAAACCCACTCTTATTTTTTTGATGAACTCTTTAATAAATATTCATTTAAAACAGCATATAACAAAAATGATATTTTAAATCATATGAATACACCTAAAAGAGCAAATAATAAGGTTTTAATGGCAGAAAATGCTTCTGAAAGATTATGCAGATATTTGAATATACCATATAATTAAAATTGCGTCATTAGTTAAAATTTTAATATTTGTTTTAAAGTATATGAATGAAATAATAATAAATTATCTAGGAATTATTCCTGCACGATCAGGATCAACTGGAATTAAAAATAAAAACATCTTAAAAATCAATAATAAAGAATGTTTCAGGTATACATTAGAACCGGCAAATTTATCTAAATTAGATAAAATTTTTTTTTCAACTGATTCTCATGAATATTTATCATTATACAAAAAATATAGTGATCCAGAAAAAGATATCACTTTTGATTATATACGTCCATCAGATATATCTCAAAAAGACTCATCCCCATCACAATATATAGACCATTGTTTATCGTTTCTTAAAAAGAAGAATATAATTGTTAATAATATAGTTATTCTTCAACCTACATCATTATTTAGAACAACTGAACAAATAAATTTGGTTATTCAGCAACATATAAAAAATCCTACCTATAATATAAAATCTGTTTCTCCAACTATTCAATCTCCATATTATATGATTTTTAAAAATAAACATAAAATTATCGAAAATAATTTTATCAATAGACAAGAACACAAGGATACGTTTATATTCAACGGAGCTTACTACATTTTTTCATCTGATAATTTTTATAATAACGTTAATAAATTTAACTTATTCCACATGGATAAAATCGAAGGTTTTGACTTAGACGATCATACTGATCTAGAAATAATAAACTTATTAATAAAAAAACAGAGTTTATAATTTAATTAGAGTAATTATATTCACTTATTATTAGTTTTAGATTTCTTTTCAACTCATCATTACTCATTGTTTCATAATTTGATAATAGATAATTTACTTTTTTAACTAAGTCTTCAACCATATCGAAATTTGTTAAAAGCATTATCTTTTTTTCATTCGTTTCTATGACTTCTTCTTTTGTATATCTTAATTCTTCATTCAGCTTTTCTCCTTTTCTCAAGGAAGTAATTTCAATACAACTTTTAGACTCAGGAAAAAAATTCAATATTTTTTTTGCTAATCTATGAATACTTACAGGTTCTCCCATATCAAATAGTAATGTGTTACCACCTTTACCTACCTCTATTGCTTTTAAAACCAACTTACAAGCCTCGGGTATTGTCATAAAAAATCTTGTTATGTTTTTATGAGTTACCTTAAGATTTTTGTTTTCTTTAATATTTTTTATGAATGTTGGTATTACAGACCCCGATGACCCCAAAACATTACCAAATCTTGTAATAATAAACTCTGTTTTTTTTAACTCATTCTTCTGATGAACATATAATTCAGCTATCCTTTTACTTACTCCCATAACATTTTTTGGATTAACTGATTTATCAGTAGATACAAACAAAAATTTTTCAATACCAAAATCATAAGATATATCAACTATATTTTTTGTTCCCAATATATTTACTTTTATTGCTTCGTGGGGATTTTCTTCTAACATAGGAACATGTTTATAAGCAGCAGCATGAAAAACAACATTCGGTTTATATAAATAATATATATCAATAATACTCTTTGTATCATTTATATTTTTTAAGAAAAATCGAACTTTACTATCTGAAAATCTATTTCTTACTTCATTTTCTATGTTAAATAAGTTTTGTTCACAATTATCAATGACAATTATATTTTGTATATTGTAAGTTAAGAGTTGTATAACAATCTCACTACCAATAGATCCACCACCTCCCGTAACCAAAACAGTTTTATTTTTTAAATATTTTGTTGACTCACTTAAATCTATATCTATAACTGGTCGTTCAAGTAATAAATCAAAATTTAAATCATAATTTACTTTGTATTTTTTTAGAGCAAATAATATATTTTTCAAATTGTTACTAGAAAATCCGTTCCATAAAACCATACTTCCCTTGCATTCTTTCAATTCAATATCACTTATTTTACTTATTAATTGATTTGTTCCAAAATTCTCGATAAATGTGCTAGGTCGTTCCGTATTCTCACGCAATGTAAAGCATGGAATATCTAATGCAGTTGTCTCTTCCTGAATCCCTCCACTGTCCGTCACCACATATTTACTATTTGCCATTAAACACGTAAATTCTAAGTATCCTAATGGTTCACACAATACAATATTCTTGTTTGCTTTCACCTTGTCCAAATAACCAATCTTTTCCAGATTATTTCGAGTGCGGGGATGAATTGGATAAACCAATGTTTCCTTCTTACTCAATTCTTCAAAATCATCAAATATTTCTTTAAGCTTTGAATGATCGTCTACATTACTAGGACGGTGCAGGGTAATCAAAACATATTCTTTTGATTTCACTCGCAATGTTTCATTATACTTAGTGGCTAATGCTTGTTGCAAATACTTCTTTTGTGTGTCAATCATCGTATTTCCAACAAGATAAACATTATCAGTTTTACCCTCTTTTTTCAAATTATCAACCCCACTCTGTTCTGTTACAAAATAATACTTAGTAATATGATCTGTTAATATACGATTTACTTCCTCTGGCATGGCCATATCCCAGCTTCGTAACCCACTTTCCACATGAGCTAATTCTATCTTTAATTTTTTTGCCGCTAGACCAGCAGCTAATGTGCTTGTCACATCCCCAAACACTATCACTAAATCTGGAACCAATAAATCAAACTCAATTAACAACTTGTCTCTAATTTCTCCCAATTGACCCAAATCTTCAGTATAATTAATTAACTCTTTAATTGCATTATCCTTGTTAGCTAAAAAATCTTTATTATTCACATATAATCTATCATCATAATCTCCTGCTTTCGTTTTTTTTTCCAAACTTAAATGTATATCTGGTCTTGGAAATTTTAACTGCTCAAAAAATACTTTACTCATCTTTTCGTCGAAATGTTGGCCGGTGTGAATCAATGTCAACTTAAAATCATCTTTTAATGCTTCATAAACAGGAAATGCCTTCATGAAATTAGGCCTTGCACCAATAATAATAACTACAGACTTCATAATCTCTATCTTTAGTTATTATGATAACTTTATTTCTTAATATAAACTTGTTCTTTGCCTAGATTTTATTATTTCATCTAATGTATCCAATCTTACTTCATTTCTTTCTTCTATCACAGCACTTAGAACCTTATTTTTAGTGCTGTTTTTTTCCATGTATTTACACAACGCATTAGTATCTTTTGGGAAACAGGCTCCTCCATAACCCAGCTGACCATCCGGTCCCGGGACGTTCGTATGCATCTCATTTATCCACTTGTTTTTTATCATCATCTCTTTTATTTTTCCGAAATTAGAGCCATTCTTTTTACACAACATATAATATTCATTAAATAACATCACCTTGGATGCATAAAAACTGTTGCAGAAAATCTTCATACTCTCACTCTCGAGTGAGGTGCAATGACTTATTGTAGCCTTAGGATATAACCGGCTGTATAAACTTTCCAAACACGTCATATCATTTGTTGTGCAATTCTTTCCTTTTCCTAAAACAATATGGTCTTGATTATGGAAATCTTCGTATGCTGTGCGCGCCGTTAAAAATTCGGGGTTGTGTGCTAAATGCAAGTCATATTTGGCCGACAATTCATCCGTCGTTTCCGGTTCCACGGTTGACTTAATGACTACGACACCCGTATAGTGATGTTTTTCTAAATA
>TARA_B110000858_G_scaffold190171_1_pt1 | contig 18832 bp, 24 predicted proteins | sample TARA_B110000858 | Tara Oceans TARA_B110000858 (sample SAMEA4398247) | marine metagenome | biome: Polar Biome; feature: [SRF] surface water layer (ENVO:00010504); material: water (ENVO:00002006), including particulate matter (ENVO:01000060) such as... | depth 5 m | reverse complement strand
ATTATCATTTTTATCATTTTTATTATCATTTTTATCATTTTTATTATTGTCTTCGTTATTTAAATTAACTAGATGATTTAGGTTATTTCTATTTTTATTTTCTATACTTTTCTTACACTTTTTATCATCGATAATATAAGTATTAATATTTGTCATTTTAGTTTGATTTATTTCTATATCAAAATTCTCAATTTCATTTACATTTTCTGGGTCGTATTCATTTTCTAACTTAATATCAGATAATTTACATTTTAAATGCAGTATTATGTTTTGGTTTATATATACATTTTTGACTACATTTTTAACATGTATTATTTTACCTCCTTTGGGTTTACGACCGCGTTTTTTTAGTGGAGGTTTTTCTATAATTGTATTAGATATATCTGTTTTTAAAATTTCAATATCATTATTATCATTGTTTAATAAATTTTTTTGTTTTTCTAATTCAATATAATAACTTTTGGGTTTACGTCCTTTCTTTTTTGGTAAATTATCCATTATATTTTAACTTAAAACCAAAGAATTTAAATTATTTTAATATATATTATAAAATCTATATATTGATGTTAGATATAATAATACAATTTAATTTTTATAATTATTTACATTATTATGACTATTTCAATTTGTTAAATACATGCAAATATTATTATAAATATTATTATAAATTAGAAAATGAAGAAATATTTTATAATTATATATTAACTTCTAGATTTTCTAATAAATTTACAATTATAGTAAAACCTATAATTATTTCATATAAGGATTGTTTTTATAGAATTTCTAGATTTGAAAAAATATTAAATAATTTAGGACAAGAACTATGGGAAGAAGATGTTTATTATTTATTTTGGAATATTAAATATAAATTAAATAAATATTATATAGATTAATAATATTATTATTTAAAATTTACACTAGTTCCACAACCACATTTTGTATCTATTTTATTATTTGTAAATACAAATCTTGAACCCATAATATCCTCTACATAATCAATATTTGTTCCAATTAAGAACATTAAACTTGAATTACATAAATATATTTTTTTATTATCTAACTTAAGAGATTCATTATTTATAACTTCAACATCATTTTTAATAACTTTTAATTTATATGTAAATCCATTACAACCACCACCTTTTAAATATAATAACATTGCCATAGCATTATCATTATTAATAGTTTTTAATAACATTGACTTTGCTGTTTTACTTACGCTTATCATGTATATATATATATATATATATATACATATAATAAATTTAATTATTAAATTATATCAATATTTTTTTTAATATTTCTATATTTTCTTTCATTAATGATTTTGGATATAATACTTTATAATTTATAATTAATTTACCAGTATAATTATTTCTAATAAATCCCATATTATCTATAATACGATTACTGTTTGGTATAGTAATTTCATTTATTTTAATCATATATTTTTTTTTGTTTATATGAATTAATATAAATGAAAGTCCTACTAATGATTCCAATAATGTTATATTTTTATTATATATTAAATCTAATCCTTTTCTTGTAAATAATTTATGTGGAATTAATTTTATACGAACTTTAACATCAAAATTAGTATCTTTATAAATATTACCCTTTTCTTTTAATAAAATAATTTCATTATCATCTATACCAATTGGTATTTCTATATATATAGTTTCTTTTTCTTCAATAATTATATCATTATAAATATATCTATTAACCTCTAGTGGAATATTTGAACCAAAATAACATTCTTCATATGTAATATTTTGTTCTATACAAATATCTGACTTTACATAAAGATATTTATTACTTTCAATAATATCATTATTTACAATATTTGTACTATTTGTGTTATTTGGGTTATTTGTACTATTTTTATAGTTATAATTTGTGATTATTTCATTATTTAATCCATTATTTATTACATAACTCATTTTAATATTATCTATATTTGATAGTTCATTCAATATTGTATTATATGCATTTGTTAATTCTTCAATTTTGTTATCATTATTAGAATATTTCATTGTTAATTTTCTATATGCTCTTTTAATTATATCTCTATCATATGTAATATCTAATTCTAATATTTTATATAAATCATCTATCTTCATAATATATAAAATAGTTTATATATTTTTTATATAAATATAAACTTATATAATTATAATATTAATTATAAAAATGAGTGATATACCAATTAATTTTAAATATAAAGCAAATCATATAAATGACTTTAATTTAACACAACACGATAAAGAATTATTGACTATTTACATTAATATTGATAACTTAAATTTAATAATATATGGTAATATTGGAACTGGAAAAACTTCTCTTGCCAATTATATTATATCCGAATATTATAACTATCCTTTATTAGATAAAGATATTATTAACAACATACAGGGTAATAATATATTATATATTAATTTATTAAAAGATCAAGGTATCAATTATTATAGAACTGATGTTAAAAATTTTTGTACATCATTATCTATTATTAAAAATAAGAAAAAATTTGTAATTATAGATCATATTGATATATTAAGTGAACAGAATCAATATACTTTTCGTAATTATATAGATAATTATAGTTCAAATGTAAATTTCTTAATAACTTGTCTTGAATTAAATAAGATATATGAATCTATAAGAAATAAATTAGATATTATTAAATTAAATAATATCGATAATATCTTTCTTAGAAAAATATATGATAAAATTTCTTATAAAGAAAATATTTATTTATCTCATACAGATATAACTCATATAATAAATACATCTAATACATCCATTAGTTGTATGATAAATAATATTCAAAAAATTATACTATCTAATAAAAAAATAAATAATATATATGATATAACACATAATATATCTAATAATGTGTTATATGAATATATTTTAACTTGTAAAAAAAATAAACTATACCAAGCATATTGTATTGTAAATAATTTATATAATACAGGTATTACTGTAATTGATATATTAGACAATTTAACACATTATATTAATTATCAAACAAATAATATAATTACAACAGAAGAAAAATATCAAATGCTAATTATAATATGCAAATTTATAAATATATTTTATAATATACATGAAGATAATATTGAATTACTTTTTATGACAAATAATATATGTAAATTGTTACATAAAACATAATAATTTTAAATATATTATAACTTTAGATTTTTTATAAATTTAAGTATTTAGATATTTTTCAATAATATATAACTATTTATATATATATTTCAATTGATCTATATTTTCATATAATCGTCTAGATAAATATGGTACCATATATCTATATGGTCCATATGGTATATATATTCCTTTATTCATATTTAAATTTTGCATATATTTTTCATTCATGCCCATTAAATTTGCTATAATAAATTTATTATTTTTATTCTCTACTCTAGCAATAATATCATTAATATTTTTTGCGATTTCAATTGATTTTATATTATGTGTTGCTATAATATTATAATTAACATTGTTATTATTTAATTTATATATAGCATTATTATAATTATTATCTGTATCTTCTTTTTTTTCATACAAATGTCCTTGCTTTTTTTCACTATTATAATAAGCGCCTCTCACTAATTTTGTTCCTATATATTTTTTTTGTGATAAAAAATTTATATCATCTGTCAATTCATCTATACTATCTTTCCTATACATTTGGTATGTTTTAATAATATTAATATCATCTTTATTATATTTATATATCAATTTATTAACAATATTTCTATATATATTTATGTTTTTATTATCTTCCGCATCTATTATACATTTAATTTTTTTTAAACAACATTTATTAACCAAATAATTTATATATTTTTCATTAAAATTTAATGCTGAAAATTTTAAAGCTATAATATATTTATTATCAATATTATCAATTAATTTTTCATATTCTGATACCATATTATATATATTATTATTAATATTTTCACACATATAATTAATGATAGGTATTCTATTATTTTTATAATAATAGTTACCTATATTTAATGCTGATGATAAATTATTACCAGATACAAATTTAAAAAACATATCTAGATTTAATATACTATATAAAATATTTTTATTAAAATATTATATATAATATAATATTATGAGTTATAGTATATACAAAAAACCACTACCCATACATATATTAAAAGAATTTCTTATGAATAATGCCGAAGAAGAAAATAATTTTTATGTAATCAATAAAATTGTCTATAAAAAATCATTGGAAAATAATACAATACAACAATTGTATAGCATATTATTGGAATATTATAAAGATAATAAACAATTTTATCTAAATAGAGAAATAGATTACACCAGATTTATTACAATAATAAGACATATATGTAAATTCCATTCTATAAATATTATATCACAAATTAAATATGATAAAAATAAATATAATATAATTTATTATTTTAATAAAAATAATATTTTAGACAATTAATAATGATATATAATTATACTATTTTTCTTGTGGGAATTGAATTTTTAGTTACATATATAGAATTTTCTGTACATATTATATAACATTCTTCCATTTTAAAAATTTTTGATATAGGTGATGTGTATTCTTCTGATGATTTTACTAACATCTTTTCATTAGTTTCTATTTTAACACCAATCGTTACATTATTAGTTAATGAATCAATCCAATAATCTAACATTATTGGTTTATCTTCTACTATAGATATTCTGGACAAATTTTTCCATATATTTGTACTTGGTAATTCAAAATTATTTTCAGAATTTGTATCAGACATTTTTATATTTAAACTTAAAAAAAAACTTTAAATACTTTTAATGATAAATATATAAAATACCATTAAATATATTATATATTTAATTATAATGGATGTATTTATCAATAGTTATAACAATGTATATCTTAATTATAATAAATATTTTTCAAACAATATTAACAAATTTATATCTGAAAATGTATTAGATTATATTTATATGATATAGATAATATTATATTAATTTTACAAACAATTACAAATTTGAGATCTATGTTTTTTTTAAATCATAATGATAATAAAAATGATAAAAATGATAATAAAAATGATAATAAAAATGATAAAAATGATAATGATAATAAAAATGATAATAATAATAAAAATGATAATGATAATAAAAATGATAATATATATATAAATATAGATTTTGAAAAGAAAATATATATAATTATTTCATCTTTTCTAACACATAATTACTTACAAAATATTAAAACAATTAATAAAAACATTCGGTACATAGTATCAGAAAATATATATATATCAATAAAAGATTATAAACAAATATTTAATAATATTATTAAAGATTTAATATAATTTATATTAAATTTGTATTATCACTTGATACATATATATATTTTTTACATAATCTTTTATTTTTTTTTTTTTTATCATTTTTTATGTTATTACAAAATTGGTCTACTATATTTAGATATTCTTTGTATAATAATTTTTTTAAGTAATTATATATATCATATATACATTTATCATCACATCTACCAACTATTAATATACTCCCCGTTCTAAATATCATAAATGATATTTTAATAATACCATTTATGTCATCACATTCTTTAATATATCCTAATTGTTCACTTTTATATGTATTATAATGAAAAATACACTGAATACCTGGATATGAACAAGGATCATAACATACATGTATGTTATATTTATGTCTTAATATATTATATAAATTTTCACGATTAATGCAAAATCCACAATTAAAATTTGAATTAATTAAAATATTTTCAATATTTTCTTTATTGTATTCTAATTTTTCTTCATAAAAATATTGTAAATATTCTATTAATTTATTAATAGCAGAATAAAATAAATCATCATTTTGAACACCTGGTATTTCTACTTTTCCGGTATTGAAAACTTTAACATGGATTTCTTTATATTTATAATTAAAATATAATCGCATTGTTAATACAAAACAATTATAAAATGCACTCTTCTGTTTTGAACGTGCATTTAATATGTCTTTCTTAGACAATCCTATTGATATTTTTTGAATATTTTTAAATTTAACTCTACCATTTGGGTTATCTATACTATTTATTATATAACATTTAACATATTTCTCTTTTTCTAATTTAATATTTATTTCATCCAGTTCTTCATGTGATAAACATGATATTTTTATCTGTTTTTTAATAATACCATCTATATGATTATCATAATCTATTATATTTAACTTCCAAAATATATTATATATATCTATTTTATAGTTTAAAAATACAATTTTTGTTTTTGTAGATATATATAATGGTGAACAATTTGACATATTTATATCATTAATTTCTTCATCATGAAAAGAATTATCTTCATTAATTTCTTCATCATGAAAAGAATTATCTTCATTACTATTTATATTTAAATTATATATATCACCATTGTTTATTTGTGAATTACATATATTATCTTTATCATTTATATTACCAGTTAAATATTGCGACCACGCATCGTCTATAGATAACATATATTTCTTTAAATAGTATATAATTATAAATTATAATCAATTATTTTTAAATAATAAAAATAATATATTTTTATTATTTAATATTTAGCAAAATAATATTGAATTATACATAATTATTTAATAATAATTAAATTTTTTTATTATATTTATTTCTATAAATAAATATAATAATATGATTAACGAAAATGCTATTGAATTGGAAACATCAAATAAAAATATTAATTTATACAATAATAATTTATTCAATAATAATATTTTAAAAACTATAGAAAAAAATATAAATATGAAGATATATGAAAAATGTAATTTTCGTAATCTATATGAAGAATATAAATTAGAAAGAAATAATTTTAATCCACACAAATTATCGTCTCAAAATGTATGGGAAAAAAGATTAGTAAATAGAATAACAGACCATTCTGATTTTTATAATTTTAACCTTAATAAATAATATACATATGATATTATATTTTTTTTAGAACTTTCATTTTCATGAAAAAATAACTCAATATTATGAATATTTTCTCTTCTGTAATCTATATATTCATTGTTTATTATATATATAAGATACTCTTTCAGTATATTTTTTACACTTATATCATAAGTTTTTTCAATTCTTAAAACTTTATTCATAAATTTATTTATTTCATCTGTTAAATTTATATTATATAACTTTAAATAAATATCATCTTTTATCATTAATATTTTGTTATTATAATTTATTTGAAAATAATTTATCATACTTCTAATATCGTTATTGAAAAATTTAGATATAGATATAATTTTCTTACTAGATATGTTAATTTTTTCAGATTCTACTATTTTATTTATAAAATTGTACAAATCTTTATCTGGTATAGAATTAAATCTTATTTTAACAAATTCATTTTGTAATGAAGATTCTATTTTACTTATATAATTACATATTAAACAAAATCGTATATTTGTATAATAATTCTGTAATAATATTTTAAGAGCCAATTGAGCCGTCTTAGTCATATAATCTACTTCATCTAGAATAATAAATTTCAACCCTTTGCAAAATAAATTTTCAGTAACAACAAAATTACAAATATTATTTCTAATAATTTCAATACCACGATCGTCTGATGCATTTAAATGTAAAATTAAAGACTTGTTTGTATTATTCTTATTATCATTATATATATTCTGATATTTATTTATTAAATTTATAATAGTTGTTGTTTTACCAGTACCAGGTGGTCCATAAAATAATAAATTTGGAAAAATACCTGTATTTAAAATATTTTCAAATATTAATTTATTATTGTTATCTAATATAATTGATTCAAATTTATTTGGGCGGTATTTTTCTACCCATGGTATATATGATTTATATTTATTTATAGTATTTAATTTTATAGACATATAATTATTATTATTCTTATTTTGTAAAAATCTTTTAAATAAAAACAAAATTGAATTTTTATATAACAATAATTATAAATATATTTATAATACTTATAATTATGCAATATAATATTCCAGATCCTCTTATAACTAGTAAATTATATATTACAATAGGACCTATGTATTCTGGTAAAACTACACAATTAATATTAAATTATAATTTAATAAATACATCTTTGTGTAATGAACAAATAGTAATAGATTATGATTTTAAGAATACTAATACTAATAATAATATTAATACTAATACTAATATAAATACAAAATTATATAGTCATGATAAAAAATATGTACATTGTATAAAATTACATAATTTAAATGATATATATAAACTTGATTTAAATAATATTAAAATAATTCATATAAATGAAGCACAATTTTATATTAATCTCAAAAATATAGTAATTGATTTAGTAGAAAATAAAAATATTACTATTTATATTTATGCATTAGATGGTGATTATAAAAGACAAAAATTTGGTGAAATTTTAGATTTAATTCCATATTGTGATACTCTTCATAAATTGTCTGGAAAATGTTATTATTGTAATAATGTATCTATATTTAGCCATAGAATTGCTAACTCAAATGAACAAATTTTGGAAAATAATGATAATAATCCTAGTTATATACCCGTATGTAGAAATTGTTATATAGTAGAACAATTTATTGTATAGTTAATTATATATTTTACTTACAATTAATCTATAAAAATATGTGGTTGATAAAAATAAAATACCACCCCATATTGTATCTATTATTCCAATTTTATAATTCCAATCTTTTAAAATACTCATATTTGTAGTTTCATAAACACCATATGTGAAAAAACCTAATAAAAATGCTTCTAACAAACTACTATTTTTATATATTATAAAATAATATATACCCGATATTAATATAATATAACATGCTATATTTGGTAATATTTTTAATTTTATTTCAGAATTTTGTACATTTGTTATCATTTTTTGAAAATTATTTCTCATTAAGTACAAAAATGTACTTTCTATTGTTGTAAAAATTAATGTTAATAATAATATATTAACGATCATATATATATTATTATTTATTATATTTTAATTAATTTGATAAAAGTAAATATTTACCAATGTTTGTATTTGAACTTAATACTTCATGCATTGTAAGTTTTAAAAACCAGTTATAATTTGTACGTTTTTCTAGATCATCTCTCGGTATATATAAACAATATGATGAATTATCTAATTCCATAAAACTTGAACCACATAATAAATCTAATGTAATCTCTCTATTATCAATATCTCGTGTTCCTATAAATTTACCATCTATATAATTTACATAATTATTATTTACTTTTTCAAATAAAAAATTAGTAATTTTTCCTTCAAAAATTGAATTATTAGTTAAATCTTTACTATTTAATATTTCTTGTTCTTTTATTATTTCATACATTTCTTCACAATTTTTTATGCATCCTATAAATTTTAAACATGGTTGGAAAGATAATGTATAATTATTTGACGCATTAGATTTAAATTCTCCTACAACCATTTTACCAGTTTTTTCAATGTTATTATATATCTCTTTTATACTTCTGAACATTATAAATGAATTTTCTAAATATATACCTCCATATGTATATAGTAATTTACATATTGCTAAATTTATTAAATTATTTTTATTTGGTTCTGATATCTTTGACAAATCTATATTCCAATTATCCAATAATTTACTAAAACTATTATCATCTATTAAGCAAATATGAAAATCATCACCACAATTATTTATTATTGATTTAATAGTTAAATATAAATAGTCTTGGTTTATATCATTATTACTACGAGAATAGAAAGATTCCCAATTACGACTATTCTTTTTATAATCTACATGAATCCATAATATCGGCTTTTTTATAGAAGTCAAATTTCTAATATAATTATCTTCTTGTTCATTTAAAAAATATTTTTTAATAATATCTAAGTCCCCTTGTTTTTCATTTGTCTCTATTTTTATTTGTAATTTATTATATAAAAAACCTGCAAGCATTAATATAATTATACTAAAAATTAAATTAGAATAATTCATTATTTATATAATATAATATTTATTTTATTTTATTATACATATACTTATTTCTATAATCTAGTATTTTTTAATTGTTTTAACGATGACCACCACTTTTTATTTATATCTTGTACTTCTTCTTGTTGTTTTGCTAATATATATCCTCTATATGATGTTAATTCATGATCTTTGTTTTTTTCTTGATTAAGTATTTCATTTGCTTTATCTTTCGATAAAGGATCTATAATATGTTGTCTTATATTTTTTATATCATCTATATTATTATAATTACTCTTGAAATCTTCATGTGTAACAGGTACAACAGATTCTTCATGTGCTATACGCAAATCTTCGTATTGCAATTTACTAAACATATTACTACCATAACTATCAGGAACTGAATTTATAATATCAGAATATTGATTTATATTTGAATCTGTGATATCTTTGTGTTTAGTTAATGTATTATTTCTTAAAATTTTTTTTCTATCTTCTATATGTTTATTTATTTCACTTAAATTTTTACATTCTATATCATTTATATTATCATTTGATTTTAACCAAACACCATAACCTGTGTCATTAAAATCATTTTGTAATTTATTATCTTCAAATAATTTATTAAACCAATTATTGAATTTGTTACTATCATTAATATCTTTAGTAATATGATCTAATATTTTATTGTTATCATCATTTTTATCCACCAAATACTCTATATTGTTATTATTATTTTGATTTTTATTTTTAAATTCATATATAGATAATAACATACGATATGCTTTTAAAAAAAAATAATAATAATCTATTTTTATATTAGATTTATCAGGATGTAATAATAATACCTTTTTTTTAGCTAATTTAATATCTTCTATTGAAAAATTATGTTTTAAACTAAATAAATTTAATATATCATTTAAATCATAATTATTTAAGTCTAGATCTATTTCTTCCATTTAAATATTTATTATATTAACTATTTAAATTATTAATCAATTAATAATTTAATACAGAATTTATTAAAATCTATAATAATACTGTTTCTAAAATGTTTATTACAATATCTGGATTTTTACCCATATCTGGGTTGTATTCAACTAAATCCATCGATATTAACTTATTTGTACTTTTTACCACTTTTAACATATTTATAACTTCTTTTAATTTTGGTCCATTACTAACCGGCGTATTCACCGAATACATATCACTACTATCTATACAATCCATATCAAAACTTAAATGAATACAATCATAATTTTTACACCAGTCAATCAACATATTTTCATTATCTATTATATTCATATTATAATTAGTAAATCTTGTAAATTCTAATGAATCTATATCACGCACACCGTAATATGCAAATTGACTAGGAAATAAATTAAATCCAAAATTTAATGACGGTAATGTATGACCACAAAGAATTGCTACAGGAGTTCCATGTAAATTACCAGTAGGGGATGTTTCTATTGTATTAAAATCTGCATGTGCATCAAACCATAAAATGCCTAATTTTTTATCATTTGATATACATTTATTATTACTTGAAAAAATACTACTTATAGCACAAGTATGGTCGCCACCTATTAATAATGGTATTTTTTCGGTATTAAGAATAGATTGATGTTGTATAAAACCATTACCAAATAATATACGGTTATTTTTTAACCGACTTTCACTATTTAATCTTGTTTCAATATTATATATTTTATCTACATTTAAATTATCTAAATATGGTTTAATTGAATTAAATGCTTTACTTGAACCTCTTATATTAGCACCTCTATCATATGGAATATTGATAATATCTACTATACAATAAATTGTTAAATATACAAAAAACATCTATATATAAATTATTAATTTATAGGTCTATATTTTTATATACTAATCATATATATTAATTTTCATTAATTTCTTTAACATACATTGCATTACTTATTTTCTTAATTATTTTTTCATCTATTTCATTTATATCTTTACCAATATTTGCCAGTGTTTGTGTAAAATATTCTTGTTTTTCTTCTATTTCTTTGAAATCTGGATTTTTTTCTATCCAAGATTGTAGTGTTTTATATTGTTTACTGGATATATCTCTTATTGCTTTTTTAATTATCGTTTTATCTTTATCTTTTTCCCAAACATCTTCATCTTTTATATATAATGTCTCTCTTTTTGAATCTGTACAATGAAGAGGACGTTCATATAAACTTAATTTATTCATATTTTCAATTATAGCATTACTTAATCCAGTAATCAATCCACCCGAATTTGTACTATTTAATTGTTCTAAAGATATTTCTATTGATTTAACAAAGTCATTTATATTTATCGCATCTTTACATTGTTCATTTAAAAATATATTAATATTAAATTTTTGTTTTATATTTTGAGTATTATTATTACCTATCTTTGGTATTAATTCACTTATTTGTTCTTGTTGTTTAACTAATAAATTTTTAAAATCTTTATTTTCTTGCATCAACAAGCATATTATATCTTTATAATTATTGTTTCTATCACTATCTTTATTTATCATTATTTTTTTCTTTTTATTTAAATTATTATCTTTATTTAATTCTAATTTACCGTCTTTATTTAATTCTATATTATTATTAACATTACTAGATAAAGTAGCTAAATCTTTAGAATGATTATCTATATTATTTAAATTTGATAAAAAATTGCATATTTTTTTATGTTTCCACAAGCCTGATTTTGTCTTGTATATTTTACCACATTCACATGATATATCATCATAGCCTTTTTTAGCCTTTTTCGTTTCCAAAATCGCATTCTTATGTTTATCGGTTGATAAATGTCTATCCATTTTACTTTTTGAAACGATAATACATTTGCAAAATTCACAATAAAAATTATGCTGTTTTTCTAGCCTTTTTTCGATTTCCAAAGTTTCCATTTTCTTTAAAATATGGAAATAAAAAAAGGCTAGAAATTTACAAAAAAAATCAATTTTTTAAAAAAATATAATTTGAAAATTTCTAATTTTAGAGCATTATCCTGCAAAATAGTGAAAAATAGAAAATGTGCAAATTTTAATTTTAAAACTCTGGCTTAAAATATAAAAATGGACATTTTAAGAATGTCCAATTTTTCAAAGAAGGCCTCATTAATGAAATCGATTTTTGACACTTTTAAATATGGTATGAATATTTTTATATAAATAAATGTTATATCAAATCATTAATGATATTAATATATATATATATATATTATAAAAATATAACAGTACCAATTAAGATATATAAAATATGTATTTAATAATTGTTTTTAAAACGTTGAAGATTAATAATGCCGACTTTATAATATTTAGAAACGATTAATAGAAATTGTTAATTTATATAATATATAATAAAAATGGTTAAATATAGTTGCGAACTATGCGGAAAAGAATTTTCTAAAAAATCACACTATGATTCTCATAATAAACGCAAAAATCCTTGTGAAAATAATGCTGATACAATTAAGGCACTTCTAGATAAGGTAGTTGAAGAAAAATTAAAAGAATTAAATAAAAAATTGATTGTTAAAAATGAAGAAGTAATTGAAAATACACAAGTTATGGATAATATAACTAATAAATCACCATTAAGATATCCTGGTGGAAAAACACGAGCATGTAAAAAATTGGAAACTATTATGAAAGAACATTTTAATATAAGTGATTTTGATAATTTAATATCACCTTTCTTAGGTGGTGGTTCATTTGAATTTTATATTCAAAATAATTATAAGTTAAAAATTATTGCGAACGATAAATTTACACCGCTTTATAACTTTTGGAATATTTGCAAAAATAACAAAGAAAAATTATGTGATGAACTTACTAAAAAAATAAATATGATAGATAAAGACGAATTTATTTCTTTAAGGGAACAAATAATGGAAGAAAAAAATATACTGAACCAAAGTATTATGTATTTTATAATAAATCGCTGCTCTTTTAGTGGAGCAACATTATCTGGAGGATTTTCTGTAGAAGCTTCTAAAAAACGATTTACACAATCTTCAATTGAAAGTATTAAAAAACTTAATCTTGGAAAGTTTAATATTTATAATCTTGATTTTGAAGATTTTATTAATATTAATCTAGATACTAAAAATATAATATTTTTGGATCCACCTTACTATTTAGAAAAAACATCTACTTTATATGGAAATAATGGAGACATGCATAATACATTTGATCATAATAAATTATATAAATGTTTATCAACAAAGAAAAATTGGTTTATGACCTATAATGATTGTGATTATATAAAAAATTTATATAAAGATTTTAAAATTATTGAAACAAGTTGGAGTTATGGAATGAATAAATCTAAGAAATCTTCAGAAATTGTTATAATTGGCTAAAATTTAGATTTATATATTAATAATGTAGGTAGATTATTTACATCATCAAGAGTATATTTAGAATAATTAAGTTTAGTTATATCTTTCGGTTGACAGGCAATAGTAACAGATAAATCACAAAATCCTTTTATATTTTTTCGTCTATGTATTTTAGTTCGTATCCTAAGTTGTTGTTCTGTATTAAATAAAGGAAGATTAAAATCACATATGTCATTACCTAAATGATATAATCCATACCCATTACTAATTTGTATATAATTACATCCTTTAACTTTATATAATTTGGATATATAATCAGAAGGAATATCAATATATTTATCATCCCATTTTTTTGTTTCTTTTTTCAATTCAACCCATTCTTCGTGTGTTATTGATCTTTCCATAAATGGAGGTATTTCTCCATCGTATAAATTTATATCATTTATTAATGTATTAAACATTTTTTTACATTCATTGGAATTTTTACCTTTTTTTGTTGCTTCCCAACATTTATTTATTTTATTATATTTTATACTACATTGCATCCAATCTGGTGTATTATATTTCTTTACCTCTATACCAATATCATTTTCTGTAATAAAATTACATTCAATGTCATTTTTACTAGAAGAACCAGCTAATTCATCTTCTTTTTGTGTATTAAATGGTTTATTATTAATACTACAATGTTTAATTATATTATGAATTATTTTTTCATATTTACTTCCTTCCACTGAGCACTGAGAACCTTTTGTTTTTTTTATACCTGTCAACTCCATATTTTTTGTTACCAGATTTTGTTTCAAGGTTTCTATTTCTATTTTATTATCATTTAATAATTTTTTTAGTTGTTCTAAAATAATTTGACCAGTAGTTTCTTGTGAAGACATATTACGTTGTTTAAGTATAAATTAAGAATTTAATTTATAATCAATTTTTTATAAATTGTTAAATATATTATAATATAATAGCTACCCATAAATGTAGTGATTATATATTATTAGCAATTAAATACTATTTATTTAATTATAAAAATCAACCACAAACCAGTTAAATATTCGGTTGTTTTAAGGTGTATATGATAATTAATAAATTAAATTAAAATAAAATAATTAAAATAAAATAATTAAAATAAAATAATATATATTTATTTTAATAAATATATATAAAAATAGTACTATTATATATATAATATATAATATATAATATATAATGAGCCATGAAATATTAAAAGATATTAGTCTAGAACAATTTAAACAACTTGTATTTTCTATTGATACTAAAACAAAAGTAATTATTAAATTTACGGCACCTTGGTGTGGTCCATGTAAAAAAATACAACCAATAGTACAAGAATTAGTTAATAATCTACCAAATAATATAAAGTTTATAGAAATTGATATAGATGAATCATTAGAACTATATGTTTTATTAAAAAAATATAAACAAGTTAATGGTATTCCTGCTACTTTAGTATATAACACTAGAAATAAAGATGATGATAAATGGTACATGGCAAATGATTCAGTTCTAGGTGGAGATATTGAAGCTATAAAACAATTATTTAATAGAACTATTGGATCATTAACTCATTGATTTCATTATTAAATTTTTCTATATTTATTTCAGGAAATATTATATGAGATTCCCATATATATTTACAAAAAGCATAAATATTTTTATAATCTTTTCTATAATGATTTTCATAATTTTTTAATAAATAATTATGAATATTATCTGGTAATAAATTTAACGAATCTCTCGGTAGAACATATGATAATTGAGAAATCGGATGAAGTTTAAATTTAGATTTTTCTGTTATAAATTCAATGTTAAAATAAGGTAGATTTTTATATAAATCAATCAATAAAGGAGGATAATCATACTTATAGAAATGTTGCCAATCAATACATCCAATTGTATAATATTTAAGAGTCCATTCTAATGTTTCAATATAATTGATACAAATATTTTTAATAATATTACTTTCAATGTTTATATCATAATTAAATAAACTATAATAATACCTATATTGCCAACCTTCATTATTTATATTTATAAATTTTTCTATATTTCTTTCCCAACAAGGCAAAATCGTATATATATCTAATCTGTCTTTTATACTAATATTAGCATTATTAATATTTTCATAACAATTTTTATACTTAAAAGTATTATCATATTTATTACGCATTTTATATACATTTTCTAACATATTTTCTTCATTTTTACTTAATGATTCTATATATTGTTTAAAATTTCTAAATTCTATATTACTATCTTTAACTAAAAATTTATCATTATTTGCAAAAAGTTGTTTATACAAATTTAATAATATATCTATACCATTAAGTCTTATATTTATACTTGGAAAATGAGGCATAAAATCATTACCTAATATAAAACATATAAATATATAATCCTGTATATATTTATTTAAATTTATAGCATCCGAAGAATCAATAATTTGTTTATTATTAATAATATTATATATTTGTACTGATAGTATATTAATATCAATTGTATAATTGAAATTTGGTTCTAATGTACTATCAATAGATTTAATAAATTCAGGTGTTTCTCTATATAAATATATGTTTTTACAATACATAATATGATTTAATGATAACATAAATAAATCAGCATCAATACCATATATATATGTTGTATAATTTAAATGTTTATCAGGGTTATCTCTAATAAATTTATATATTTTATGCTCTCCTTCGCCAGATTTATCCGAACAACTTAATAGTATCTTTGTATTATTATATAAATATTCATTATTGAAATAATTATAAATTTTTTCAGATAATTTATTCATAAAAATACTACCAGGTGTAATTGCACATGTATTCCACTTTTTATCATTTCCAAAATACATATTTTGATAAAAGGTTTTATATCTACGAGTTTTTTGTTGTTTTAATTTTGCAATAGGTGGAACACCATCAAATGTAATATATATATATTGCAGTGGTTTTATTATTTGTATATATTCAATAATTTTATTAATAACATTAGTTATAATATTATTTTCGTACTCATCTATAGTTTGATTTATATTATCGAAAGAATTTTTATTAACATAGTCATAAATGATAGAATTACAATCTAAATAAAAATTATCTACACATGTATCATTAAATCTATATATAATATTTTTATGATTTTTAATTAGATACGAAAAATATGCAGGAATTCCCATATATCAATGATTAATATATAATTATTAAAATTTTTATATATTATTTCAATTATATAAAAATATAAAATTAAATATAATATAATTTTAATGAATAATATTTATATAGAAAAATTATTATCTTTTAAAAATACCTTACAAAATATAATATTAGTATCACAAAAATATAAACAATTAGATATCATTAATTCAACTGAATATAATTTATGTAATGAAACAATAGAGAATATAAATGAATTGATAATAAATATAAATAATAATAATATAATAAGTGATTTGCAAAATATTAATAATAAACTATCATTATTAATAAAAAATTATGGATCAATGAAATTTACAGATATAATAGATATATGTTTTGATTCCTGAAATAACAAAAAAAATGGGTCTGGAAAATAATGTGATAATTTCAGAAGAAATTATTACAACATTAATTAATAGATATACAAATGAACCTGGTGTTCGAAAATTGAAAGAAATATTATATGAAATTATATCTACAGTAAATTTAAATATGTTAAAAAATATAGAGAAATATAATATACCTATAATCATTACAAATGAAGATATTGATAAAATTTTACAAAATTATAATATAATTAACCATACTAAAATAAATAATATACCACAAATAGGCGTTATAAATGGTATGTGGGTTAATTCTGTTGGTAATAGTGGAATATTACATATTGAAGCAAAAATGTTCGCAACTTCAACATTTTTAGAATTAAAATTAACAGGTATGCAAGGAGATGTTATGAAAGAAAGTATGAATATAGCAAAAACATTGGTTTGGTCTTATTAGACAACAAAACTATACAAAAACTCTTAAAACAATTTGAAGAAACAAAAATGCAAGGTATACATATACATATACAAGAGGGTGCTACTCCTAAAGATAGACCATCTGCAGGTGCAGCAATTACGTGTGTTTTATATAGTTTATTAACCAATAATAAAATTAAAAATACACATGCAATAACGGGTGAAATATGCCTACAGGGTCGTGTTACAGCTATATGTAGTTTAGATTTAAAAATTATAGGTGGTATAAGAGCAGGTGTGAAAACATTTTTATATCCAAAAGATAATAATATTGATTATAAAAATTTTTCTAAAAAATATTCGGATATATTAGAAAATATAGATGATATAAATATTTATGAAGTAGATAATATAAAAGATCTTCTTAAATATATATTAATTTAATTATTAACTACTATAAATATATGATATCTATAATATAATATATTT
>TARA_B110000858_G_scaffold89878_1_pt1 | contig 18833 bp, 15 predicted proteins | sample TARA_B110000858 | Tara Oceans TARA_B110000858 (sample SAMEA4398247) | marine metagenome | biome: Polar Biome; feature: [SRF] surface water layer (ENVO:00010504); material: water (ENVO:00002006), including particulate matter (ENVO:01000060) such as... | depth 5 m | reverse complement strand
GCCTTCTTTATTTTATTTAGAACCTCTCATCAAGAGAAAAAAAGAATTCTCCTTCTAAATTGGCATTTTCGTCGCTATCCGAACCGTGAATTGCATTTGCTGAAATAGATGTAGCGAAAAGTTTTCTAATGGTTCCTTCAGCTGCTTCTGCAGGATTTGTGGATCCAATAAGGGTTCGAAAATTATTTACAGCATTATCTTTTTCAAGAATTGCAGCTACTATTGGTCCAGAGGACATGTAATTAACAAGTTCTCTATAAAAAGGTCGCTCAGAGTGAATTTCATAAAACTTTTCAGCATCACTTTTGCTCAGTTTCGTTAATTTCATTGCTGCTATGCTAAATCCTGCAGCGTTAATTTTTTCTAATATTGCTCCAATATGGCCGTTTTCTACGGCATCTGGTTTGATCATTGTAAAGGTGCGGTTCATCTTGGTATAATTATTTCTAGTTTTCGGCCGCAAAATTACGAAATTTACACTCACTTTAATGCAACAGAATGATTGATCAAATTATAACTTTTTTAAGGGAAAAGCCGAGAAAGATTGTTTTAACGAGTCATTGGAATCCTGATGGTGATGCAATAGGAAGTGCTTTGGGGTTAGCTCACTATTTGCATAGCCAGAACTTCGCTGTTGATGTCATTTTCCCAAATCCACCCTCTTTACCGCTACAGGGAAGTGTGGGCTATTTATCAGATTTCGTTCATATATTTAGTTTGGACTCCAGCAAGGCCAAAGAGATTATTAAAAGGGCTGATGTTCTTTTCTCCCTCGATTATAATGTGGCAAGCAGAGTTGGAGATCAAATGGAGTCAATTATCAGTGGCTTTTCTGGCAGTAAAATCATTATTGATCATCATGAAAGTCCAGATATATCATTTGATTTAGTGTTTTCCATGACTTCGAAAAGTTCAACATGTGAGATGGTTTATGATTTGATTGAACAGGATGGAGGTAATATTGACCTTGCTTGTGCAGATAATCTTTTAACGGGGCTAATTACGGATACTGGGTCATTTAGATTTCCAATAACTTCTGGTAGGACCATGGATATTGCGGGGAAACTTATTGAAGCTGGAGCCGCTCCTCATGTTATTCACGACCGTTTATTTGATAATAATCCAAAGAGCCGATTAATGATTTGGGGTCGCGCCTTATCGAACCTTATTATTACTGACGATGGGTTTGCTTCAATTGTATTTATCAAACAAAACGATCTTAGAGAATTGGAATATCAACCTGGAGACACAGAAGGCCTTGTGAATCAAGGTCTTGGGGTTGCTGGGGTTTTGATTTCAATTTTTATTCGTGAAGATTCAGAGAGCAATATGAAGCTATCTTTCAGAAGTAAGGGCAATGTTGATGTGAATAAATACGCCAGAAAGAATTGGGAAGGTGGTGGTCATAAAAATGCCTCAGGGGGTTCAAGTAGCATGAGTATTACAGAAACAATTGATAAGTTTAAGTCTACCTTCAAAGAAGCTTTTCTCAATGATTAGATTATTTAGGACAAAATCATATCCTGATTATCCATATTCTTCAAGCATGAAATTAACCGCTTTGAGTTTTATGCTTCCTTTATTTTTTTCAACCTCATGTTTGACTCAAGTAGAAGAAAATAAGGAATTCAAATTGACTGAATATGAGAAATTTGAGAGAATGATTGCTCAAAATAGGGCAGTTTTAGAAGCGGAACGTAAAGACATAGAATTATTCATCGATTCCTCGAGTCACAAATTTCTTAGAAATGGATTGGGAATGCATATTTCCTTAATTGAGCGCGGTAATGGAGTTGTTTTGGATACTGGAGATTTGGCAAGGGTTAACTCAAGAGTTACTAGCCTCAAAGGCTATGATTTTAGTCAATCTAAAATTTCAGAATTTTTAATACTTCGAGATAACGAGATGATTTGGGGAGTTCAAGAGGCATCTTTGGGTTCTAGACGTGGAGATAGTTTAATATTAATCATCCCTGCGCATCTTGCACATGGGCTTGCAGGAGATTTAAAGACAATACCTCCTCTTACACCCCTTGTTTATTACCTTCGCATTCTCTAAATAAAATGATAAATTATCTAAGTATAGAATTATGAAACGATTTGCAGCTCTTGCTCTTGTAGCAATTTTTATAATGTCCTGCGCAGCTAAGCCAAGTGGCGTCGAGGTAAATGGTGAAAAAGTAAAACTTCAAGACGGTCTTTTTGCTTTAATTAAATCTTCAAAAGGAGATTTACTGATCGAGTTAGAAATGGAAAAGGCGCCAATGACAGTTGCAAACTTTGTAGCTCTTGCAGAAGGAAATCATCCAGAAGTAGCTTCTAAGTCCGGAGAGCCGTTTTTTGATGGACTTAAGTTTCATCGCGTCATTTCTCAATTCATGATTCAAGGGGGGGACCCTCAAGGAACAGGGCAGGGTGGTCCTGGGTACAGCTTTCCAGATGAATTTCATCCAGACCTCAAGCATTCTTCTCCAGGCATATTGTCAATGGCCAACAGCGGTCCAAACACTAATGGTTCTCAGTTTTTTATTACTGAAGTACCAACAGCCTGGTTAGATAACAAACATTCAATCTTTGGAAAAACCATAAAAGGAATTGAAAAAATCGTTGAAATTTCTGGAGTTGAAAAAAGTGCGTCCAACGTACCAAATGAAGACATAACCATGACAATTGAGATCATAAGAGTAGGCAAAACAGCGAAATCCTTTTCTGCTCCAGAAAGATTCTCGACCAAAAAAAACGAAATAATTTTAGCTGTTGAGGACAAGAAAAAAGAAAGTGCGAAAAAAGGTCTTGAAAGATCTGCTCAATTTCATTGGTTAATGGATGGGGGAATGGTTGATTCAGATTTATATGAGCCAGAATATAAATTTTGGAATGCTAAAGCTCGCCAACTAGCAGACGGGTTAAAGGTTTTTGATGTAACAGTGGGAGAAGGTGAACCTATTAAAGCAGGCGATCAAGTTTTTGTTCACTATGCAGGGTATCTATCATCCGGAAAGCCTTTTGACAGCAGTGTAAAAGAAGTGGCGATGCAAATGAATAATTACAATCCTCAACGGGAGCCTTACGGACCATTTCCATTAGTTGCCGGGCCTTCAGGTCGTGTTATTGAAGGATGGAAGAGAGGTATAATCGGTTTAAAAAAAGGCAGTCATGCAAAGTTGTTAATTCCTTCTGATCTTGGTTACGGAGAAAGCGGCGCAGGACAGGTTATTCCTCCGAATAGCTCTTTGGTTTTTGACGTTTGGATTGAAGATGTTTTACCATCTAATTGATTACTTCTTAAATCATTCTTATTTTCTTAATAATATTCTTTAAATAACATAATTATGAATGACGGCTTGTATGCTCGTTTCAATACTTCAAAAGGAACAATCACAGTTTTACTCCATCATAAGCAGACGCCCATGACTGTTGGTAATTTTGTGGGTTTAGCAACTGGAATTCAAAAAAACTCAGCATTCCCTGATGGTCAAAAGTATTATGATGGACTTTCTTTCCATAGGGTGATTCCTGACTTTATGATTCAAGGTGGATGCCCTCAAGGAAAGGGAACTGGCGGTCCCGGTTATAACTTTCCAGATGAAATCGTTTCTAAATTAAAACATTCAGGCCCTGGAGTGTTATCAATGGCAAATTCAGGTCCTGGAACAAATGGTTCTCAGTTTTTTATCACCCATGTTGAGACTTCATGGCTTGACGGCAAGCATACAGTTTTCGGCCAGGTTGTTGAAGGTCAGGAAGTTGTTGACAAGGTATCGGAGAATGATAAATTAAATAATGTAGAGATTTTGGCAATCGGCTCAGAGGCAGAATCATTCAATGCTCATGAAGCTTTTGAAAAAGGTATTGAGGCTCAAAATGAAATTGAGTCTGAGGGTAAAGCTTCGCAGTTGAAAGCTATTGAGTCGGTTACAGAAGGTATGACTAAGACAGATTCAGGTTTATATTATAAAATGGAGTTAGAGGGTACAGGTAAAGCTCCAAATTCCGGGCAAACTGTGAAAGTTCATTATACAGGAAGCCTAATTGATGGCTCTACCTTTGATTCAAGTATTCAGCGGGGTGAGCCTATAGATATACCTATTGGAGTTGGTAGAGTAATTCCTGGATGGGATGAAGGTATTATGCTTCTCAAGGAGGGTGGTAAAGCTCGTTTTGTTATTCCATCTGAATTGGGTTACGGTTCTCAAGGCGCAGGTGGAGTAATTCCACCTAACGCAACATTAATTTTCGATGTTGAATTAGTTAAAGTAGTTTAGTAGATGGAGACTATTGGATGGTTAGCTTCTGTCTTGACCACTTTTTCCTTTGTCCCGCAAGCAATTAAAGTTATTCGCACAAAAGACACTGCTTCTATAAGTTTATGGATGTATTCACTCTTTACTGTGGGGATATTGTTTTGGTTGGTTTATGGGGTAATGATGAGAAATGGCCCAATGACTTTTGCTAATGTTACAACATTGGTTCTTGCTGTTATCATTTTAAGGGCAAAAATTAAAAATGGATAAATAATTAAGAAAATATTTTTAGCTCTTCTTGGCTTTTTGTAATTGAGCTAAAAGATCCCTGTATTTAGCAGCCTCAAGAAAATCTAGATTTTTTGCCGATTTTTCCATCTCTTTTCTTGTTTTGATAATCCGATCCTCCAATTGACTGGCAGTTAGTAAGCCAACTCTTGTCTCATCTAATTTTCTTTTTGCAGTATCTATTCGCAGGGTTTCTTCATACTTATCCTGGAAAGCGTGAGACTCTTCTTTAATTATAGCTTTTGGTATTATGTTGTGAGCAGTATTATATTCCGACTGAATTTTTCTACGGCGTGTTGTCTCTGACATTGTTTTTTGCATTGAAGAAGTTATTTTATCGGCATAAAAAATAGCCATACCATTGATATTTCTTGCGGCGCGTCCAATAGTTTGGACTAGTGATCTTTCAGATCTTAGAAATCCTTCTTTATCAGCATCAATAATTGCAACAAGAGAAACTTGCGGGAAATCAAGACCTTCTCTTAATAGATTTACTCCAATCAATACGTCGAATAGACCTTTGCGCAAATCTTCCATTATTTGTATTCTATCTAACGTTTCAACATCTGAATGAATATAGCGGCAGCGTACTCCATAGCGTAAAAAATACTTAGTCAATTCCTCAGCCATGCGCTTTGTTAGAGTAGTTACTAATATTCTTTCATTTTTTTCAGACCTGATACGAATCTCTTCCATTAGATCATCAACTTGGTTTTCACTAGGTCGAACCTCGATTATTGGGTCAAGTAGTCCAGTAGGACGAATAATTTGTTCAACAATAACTCCTTCAGATTTTTCTAGTTCATGATCTGCAGGAGTTGCGGAAACATAAATGACTTGATTTTGAAGTGCTTCAAATTCATCAAATTTAAGGGGCCTGTTATCCATTGCTGCAGGAAGACGAAATCCATATTCCACAAGATTTTCTTTTCGCGAACGATCACCCCCATACATCGCCCTTACTTGCGGGAGACTAACATGGCTTTCATCAACGACAAGTAAAAAATCTTTTGCGAAATAGTCTACTAGGCAATAAGGCCGTGTATTTGGCTTTCGTCCATCTAAATATCTACTGTAGTTCTCTATTCCAGAACAATAGCCTAGTTCTCTGATCATCTCAAGATCAAACGTTGTTCGCTCTTTAAGGCGCTTTGCTTCGAGGGGTCTATCTGTTTTTATAAAATGTTCAACCTGTAAACCAAGGTCAAGCTCAATATCTTTAATTGCATTATTGAGCTGATCAGGAGTTGTTACAAATAAATTTGCAGGAAATAGTCTTAGGTCTTCAATGTCTTCTTTTTTCTTCATTTCAGTTGGATCCCAGACCTCTATTGATTCAATTTCATCGCCCCAAAATAGTATTCTATGAAATAGCTCACCATAAGCTGGAAATACATCTACAGTGTCTCCTTTGACGCGAAAATTACCTCTTTTAAAGTCTCCTGTTGTTCTGCTATAAAGAGCACTAACAAATTTTAGTAAAAGCTTTTGTCTTGAAATAATTTGACCTTTTGATATTTCAATAGTTTGCGAATTAAAAGCATCGGGGTTACCCATTCCATAAAGGCAGGAGACAGATGCTACAACTATCACATCTTTCCTTCCACTTAAGAGAGAGGAAGTCGCGCTCAGCCTCATTTTTTCTATTTCATCATTTATGCTAAGGTCTTTCTCGATATAAGTCCCACTGCTCGGCATAAATGCCTCGGGCTGATAATAGTCATAATAGGACACAAAGTATTCAACTGCATTATTTGGGAAAAATGATTTAAATTCTTGATATAGTTGTGCAGCTAGAGTTTTATTATGTGATAAAACTAATGTTGGACGTTGAACTCTGTTTATAACGTTTGCAACAGTAAATGTTTTGCCTGAACCCGTTACTCCCAATAATGATTGGTGGGACTCACCATTTAAAATTCCATCAGTTAGTTTTTCTATAGCTTGAGGCTGATCGCCAGTAGGCTGAAAAGGACTTTCTATTTGAAAATCCATATTTTATTTTTCGTTGCTATTTTCTTCGGTTTCTGAAGGTTTATCCACGATTGATTTTTCGTTATCTTCTTTTCTTTGAGCAATTCGAATTTCTTTTAAATTTTTTTCAGCTTTCTCTACAATTTTTTTGGCATCGTCAACTTTTTTCTGAGCATCTTTTACTATCGGACTATTTTCATTGGCAAATTGAAAAAATCCCATATTATTTTCTAATTGAGAAAGATCCCTTTTGGCCTTTTCCACATTAGATAAAGCATTAGAAAGTTTATTACTACGGTCGTCCTCTTTCCTTTGAATAATTCGCATTTCTCCATTGGCGGATCGCATAGAATCAAAAAATTTATTACAGGCAGATTTAAATTTGAGCCATGCCTTATCTGAGTCTTTTCGAGGGACAAATCCTGTTTTTTTCCAATCTTCTTGTAGTTTTTTCACCTCTTTTACGGCAACAGACCAATCCGTCCGAACTGAAAGTTCTTCTGCCTTTAACACCAGTTCATATTTGGCATCTAGAGCAACCTTGAGTAGGGTCTTTCTTCCTTTATAGAATTGATTCCGATTTTTAAAAAAAAGTTTCTCAGATTTTTTAAATCGGTCCCATAGCAGATCACTTGCAGTGCTAAATGTCCTTCCTATTTTAGACATTGATTCTCTGAGCTCTTTGGCTTTATCTGTCGAGTTTTGCCATTGTTTATGATCGCTATACTCCGAGGAGCAAAGGCTTTCTAATTCCTCTACTATTTTTTCTTTTAAGCCTAATTTTGTTTTATTATTTTCAGCTGCAGCTTCTTGTTTTAACCTTCGCTTTTCATGTAAAATATTTGAATTTTCTTGAAATGAGGCCCATAGAGTCTCTTTGTCTTCAACAGAAACGGGACCTACTTCTTTCCAGGATGCATGCAATCTCTGTAGATCTTTACCAAGTGCAGCAGTCCAATCTTTCTCTGATAGAGATTTGATCTCTGCAATTAGGTTTTGTTTCGCTTCTTTATTGTGCTTATGATCTAAGTCCCGTAAATCCTGAGATAGTCTTAGATTATCATAGAATCGATCTACAAAAAATCTATATGACGCATACAAGTCTCGTGTCGCCTCATTTGGTACATGACCTATTTCTTTCCATTTATCATTAATGCGTTTAAATTCTTTGTAAGTGTGGCCGGTAGGTAAATCATCACTTTCCGCCAATTTTTTTATTTCTGAAAGCAAGTTTTTCTTAAGTTCAAGATTAATTGCCATTTTACCTTGCAGCTGCGCGCGGTATTCAGAATATAATTTTTTGAAATCATTAAAGACTTTGTAAAAATCCTCTTTATTTTTTTGATCAAAGTGAAAATCAATTATGTTACCTCCACTTTCAATATATTTTTCTTGAGCCTCAGATCTTTCGTTATCCCATCTCGGCGAGAGAACCGACTTTATCGCTAAAATAGGAATCCTAGCATCCTTGATGGGGATATTTTTTAGAACTTTCTTAGCTTCGATTAACAGTTCTTCATCTGATTTCTCATTGTAATCAGAAGTATGGTCGTCATGCTCTTCTTTATCCTCTTTATTTTTTTCTTCTACCACTTCTGCATCAGTTCCACCTAGGTCTGCGTCAGTTGCATCTGAGTTAGGTGGGTCTTTAACTATGGACTCTTGAGTTTCTTTTTCAGACCCTGAAACCTTTTTAATTTCTGGGTGGGCGGCTTTTAGCTCATTATTTTTGAGCTCTTTTTTATCTACGGAATCCTTCTTATTGTCAATGGATTCAATATTTTTCGCATTCTCTGCAATCGTATTCCCTTCTTCGGGAAGTAAGTCTTTCTCAGCCATAGCTGGTGGTATTTAATGAATTTCTGTTCAAATTTGAGGAATATTGAGGACATCTACCCAATACCTCCATGCTTTTTTTGCTTGAAATATTAACATTTGTGATCCTCCTATAGTTTTACAGCCTTGAAATTCCATTTCTTTTAGGAATTTTGTTTCAGTAGGTTCATAAATTAAATCAAATGCGACGGGCTTATTTTTGCCTAGCCAAATTGGTAGGGGAGGGCTACTATTAATATTTGGGGTCATTCCTAATGTTGTGCATTGAATTACTGCGGTAGCTTTTAATTCCTTAATCGTGTTAAATTTAATTTCCGGCCAATTAAAATTTCCTTTAGGCGTTCTGCATAGAATAAGGCCATGATAGCCTAAACTATTTAAAATGTAAACAATCGCCCTTGCAGCACCACCATTGCCCAAAATACATATATCTTGACTTTTCTCTGGAGTTGGCAGTTGATTCTTACACATTTCCCAAAATCCGTCTCCATCAGTATTGTGGCCAATCCATTCATCATTTACTCTAGCTACCGTGTTAACTGCTTTTATTTCCTCTGCTATTGTAGTTAGTCTTGAGAGATGTGGAATTATAGTCTCTTTAAGAGGCGCAGTTACATTAAATCCATTTAAATCAGTTGTTGCTAAAAACTCTTCAAGTTGAAATTCATTAAGATTTATTGAAGAATAATTTAGTTTGGTTTTTAATGGATTATTGCTCCATATTTTTCGAAATAATGAAGGGGATTGGGATTTGTCAATCGGGTCGCCAATAACAGCAAAATTGTAACTCATCTTTTTGGAGTTGTTATTTAAGGTTATTTTTATTCCCCAATAAGTTCAGAGCAGAAATAAAAATAAACCCTAACGAAAAGGCCAATGAGCATATTAATATCGAGTCTTCAGAATTTATGAATCTGGGATATTCCATTCCATTTGGGCTTATAATTTTGAAAGGATAAATTTTTACTAGCGACCCAATGATGAAGCCTCCCATCAGTGCTGTCATAATATTTGGGATTTTATCAAATAAATATCTGAGGCCTCGTCCAAACGATATTAAGCCTGAGGCTGCTCCTATGGTAAAAACTATAATGAGTGACCAGTTTGCGCTATTTAAACCATTTAAAATACCTTCATATGAACCTAAGAGTATAAGGATAAAAGAACCGCTAATTCCAGGTAAAATCATTGCACATATTGCTACAAACCCAGAAAGAAATACATACCATAATGTCAGTTCGGGGTTAGCTAATGGTAAAAAAGTAATTACAGAACCTATGCATATTCCAATGAAACTATACGGTAGCCATTTACTCCAGTGCACACTTTTGATTAGCTTGGAAAAAATCAAAGGTAGACTCGCCAGAATAAGTCCAAAAAAGAAGCTCCAAACAATCTCATTATAGTTTTTTAAACCCCAAAGAACCAGTTTGGATAAACTTAATATTGAAACTAGTATTCCTGAAAAAAGTGCTAATAAAAAATTACCATCAATTTTAGTCCAAGCTGAACTTATTCCTAACTTTATTAAGGATCTAAATAAATCTAAATTTAATGAGCTAATTGCGTTTAGCAGTCTTTTGTAAATGCCAGTTATAAATGCTATTGTCCCCCCAGAGACTCCAGGGACAACATCTGCGGCGCCCATGGCCAATCCTTTTAAAAATATCAGTAAGTAGGACTTTGAACGCTCGTGATTCCTATCATAAGTTTTTGCATTCATGATTAATGGCTTAGGCGAGGGTCAGATTCTAGCCCTGGGTAATATCGAAGTAATATCTCTTTAAATTCTTTTGAATATTGCAATTGACCATTGGATATAAGCTCTGCTGCTAGTTTATTCTCATTTTCTAACCCCATTATGAATCCACACTCAATTACTGACATATCGATACTTTCAGGGTAACGTTCTAAACCCATTTTTATCACTTCTTTTGCAGCAGAGTCTTGATTGATTTTTTGCAGAGTTTTTACATATTCAAATAATCCCTTGGGTTCCTCTGTTCTTAGAGATTTCAGGATCATTCTAAGCATTTTTTCAGCTTCAATAAACAACCCTAGTCTGTGGTATAAATCGTATGCAATGAGATAGTAATCTGGGTTTTCTGGATCTAATGAGAGAGCTTTTTTTACATGTTCAATGGCTTCAAAAAGTCGTTGCCCTTCCCCATAAATTATTGCCAATTCTATCCATGCTTCATCTAGGTCTTCATCTTGTTTTATTGCAAGTTTTAGAGCCTCTGTAGCTTCGGGGATTTGACTATTTAATTGGTAACATATTCCCAATCGGTAAAATGTATAGCCATTTTGTTCTGACTTTAATGCGTTTTTGTATGACTTTATGGACTCGGGGTATTGCCTTAATTCTTCAAGAATTCTACCAGTATCAAAATGTGCAGCAGTAAATTTTTCATCAATCAAAAGAGCGTATTCAAATGCTTCTAGTGCTTTGTCAAAGCTTTCAAGTCTAAAAAGTGCGGCTCCAAGGTGGTACCATCCAGTTTCACTGTATGGGTATTGGTCGAGGTAGGTACGAAACCATTCAGTCGATTTTTCATCTTTATTATCCATGTCAAAATTAGCTGCTAACATGTACAACAGATGATCATCTTTTGGCTCTTCTCGGAGCATTGCTTTTAGAACTTTAATAGCATGACTAAATTCTCCGATAGCGGTATATAGACTTGCTAGGTGGCCTTGGATAGGAAACTGATCTTCAGTATTTTGGAGTGCGTTCTTCAAGGCTTTTATTGCCTTTTGGTGCTTGCCTTGACGCATGAATAGTTGGCCACGCGCCCAATCCAAATCAGGATGGTTGGGAGCGATATTCTCTGCCGATTCTATAGCTTCTTCTGCCTGATCAAGTTGATGTGCTGCAACATAATATCGAGCTCTTTTCACAGCAAAGGTTATTGCGTGGGGATGTTGTTCTCCCCCCATGTCAATGGCAATAAGGGCATGATGCAACTGACCCGTCTCTAAGTAATAATCTGCAATTTGTTCAAATTCATCAACATCAAAAAAAAGTGAAAACTTTTCTTTTAACGCTTTTTCAAATTTCAGAATTAGGTGATCAGATTCTAAATTTCCCATAGATATAATTACAAGTACAATCTAGTTAGAAACTTTCTTTTATTTATACCCATTATTCTTTGGTTTTCCAACACTTTTTAACATTTATTGTCTCTAATTTTCTGTGCTTCATTTATACACTAATTTTGTGTTCTCAATCAAAAACAAGGCCATATGCCATTGATTACTTCAATTTCCGGAATTCGAGGAACTATAGGTGGTAAACCTGGAGAGAATTTTACACCAATTGATGTTGTTTCCTTCAGCTCTGCTTATGCTGCATGGCTCAAAGATCAAAATAAAAAACTTGGAAAAACTAAACTAAAAATTGCTATTGGAAGAGATGCTCGACCCTCTGGCCTTTTAGTGCATAATTTAGTCTCTTCTGTTATGATTTCTATGGGCATTGATGTTTTAGATTTAGGATTATCGACAACTCCTACAGTAGAAATGATGGTTGTAATGAAAAACTGTGATGGTGGCATAGTAATTACAGCTTCTCACAACCCCGTTGAATGGAATGCTTTGAAATTATTAAATGTTCAAGGTGAATTTCTTTCAGCAAGTGATGGTGAGAAAATATTGGATTATTCAAGGTCAAAAGAGTTCAATTATGCAGATGTCCATCAAATTGGTAAGATAATTTCTTTTGATGGGGGAATCAGAGAGCATATTGATGCCATTCTTGATCTCGATGATGTTGATGTTGCAGCGATTCGAAATTCTAATTTTAAGGTAGCTGTGGATGCCGTAAACTCAACAGGTGGCATATCTGTGCCTATATTATTAAGTGCTTTAGGTGTCAAAAATCAGGAACTTTTATATTGCGAACCTAATGGCCAATTTCCCCATAACCCGGAACCTCTAAGAAAGCATCTTGATGATATCTGTAATTTGGTCTCTAATTCAAATTGTGACCTAGGTATTGTGGTTGATCCCGATGTTGATCGATTGGTATTTGTATCTGAAGATGGAGAACTTTTTGGAGAAGAATATACTCTTGTTGCAGTTGCTGATTATCTTCTATCAAAGTCTAGCGGTAATTGCGTCAGTAATCTTTCAAGCTCTAGGGCTTTGAATGATATCGCAATAAGACATAATTCAAAGTATTTTACCTCTGCAGTGGGAGAGGTGAACGTAGTTGAAAAAATGAAAGAATGTGATGCCATTATTGGTGGAGAAGGTAATGGTGGAATTATTTACCCACCTCTTCATCATGGTCGGGATTCTTTAGTGGGTATAGCATTGTTTCTAACTCATTTAGCTAATCTAAAGAGTTTAGATGAAGGATTGACCGTATCTGCTTTACGTTCATCTTATCCAAGTTACTATATGGCAAAAGAAAAAATCTCTCTTTCTTCATCAGTGGATTTAGAAAAAATAATGGATAAAGTGGCAAGTCAATTTAAAAATGAAAAGGTTAGTCGCATAGATGGAGTCAAGATAGATTTCAAGGAAAGTTGGGTTCACATGCGAAAGTCTAATACCGAACCAATTGTAAGAATTTACACAGAAGCAAAGAGTAAATTGGAAGCAGAGACTCTTGCACTAAAGTTTGTCAATCAAATAAACGACTTGGGTCAATAATTTTAATTCAAGAATTTAGAAAGTATATTTTACTTTTGATTATTCTATTTTCGTATTTATGAGTATATACTTCGACAACGCAGCAACAACGCCATTATCCGAAGAGGCCAAATTGGCTATGGCTAATGCGATGGATAATTTTGGAAACCCAAGTAGTACTCACAGTGAGGGGAGAAAGGCGAAGGCAATAATAGAAACCGTTCGTAAAGACATTGCATCAAGACTACATTGTAAGCCATCAGAAATTGTTTTCACCTGTGGGGGGACTGAAGCAGATAATTGGGCGTTAATTTCAGGCATCAAGAACTGTGATATTAAGCATCTTTATACATCCAAAATTGAGCATCATGCGGTTGCCCATGTTGCAGAACATATTAAAGAAAATAAATTATGTGAGGTTCATTATATACCTCATGATAATAGTGGAGTTCATGATTTTGGGTGGTTAAGTAAAGAGTTAGAGTCAAAGACAGGAGAAAATGTAATGGTTTCCTTGATGCATGCAAATAATGAAATAGGTAACCTTATTGACTTGCAAGGTTTATCCGAATTGTGCAAGAAGTACGGAGCTTATCTTCACAGTGATACTGTTCAAACAATGGCACATTTACCAATAGATTTCTCGAAGATTAAAGTCGATTTTGCTGCATGCAGCGGTCATAAATTCCACGGTCCAAAGGGAGTTGGTTTTGCTTTTGTCCGGCAAGGAGTGATCTGTAAGCCTTTTATTCTAGGCGGCGCCCAGGAAAGGGGCCATAGAGCAGGAACTGAAAATGTGCTAGGGATTGCCGGGTTAGGTGCAGCATTTAACTTATGCTTTGATGATATGGTCGCTGACATTGCAAAAGTTTCGGAAGTGAAAAAATATGCAATTATTAGGCTAAAATCTGAATTCCCCGAAGTTCAATTTAATGGCCTTTCAGGTGAAATAGAAAATAGTCTTTACACTGTTTTAAATTTTTATCATCAGGAACTTCATAAAAATGGAATGCTCAACTTTCAATTAGATATAAATGGAGTTCAATGTTCTGGTGGTAGTGCATGCAGCAGCGGAGCAACAGGCGGCTCCCATGTTTTAAATGCTTTGAATTCACAAGGAGGAACTCGTATTTCTTTTTCCCGGTATAGTACTAAACAAGAGGTGGATTCTTTTATAACTATCCTTCAAAAAATAAAATCAGAATCACAAAGTTGATATCAAGTCTAATGGGTGTTCAATAGATTAGACTGACATATCCATAAACCCATCCATCTTCGGTCTCAAAGCGATAGACATAAGTGTCTTGTTGAGCAGGCTTTCCGTTAATTTTTCCGTCCCAAAACTCCTTGAAGGGTTCAGAGGTTTCAAAAACAACAGTTCCAATTGAGTTCAGTATTACAAAACGATCGTTTAAAAAACAGTCATTTCCTCCAATCCTAAGTTCTTCATTAGTTCCGTCGCCATTAGGCGTAAAAGCATTAGGGATAAAGAGTCTTTGATCCAATCTTAGGATTGTAGAGGTAAAGTCATACCCGTATACAGCGTTACAGATCGTATCTATTAAGTCTAAATGGACAGTATATGTTCCGCTTGCAGGGAGCCTGTATGTTGTAACTCGACCTGTATCTGTTATACCATTCTCAAAGGTCCATTTGTAAATATAGATTGAAGTATCAGAGCCATATTCAACATTGACTCTTATCCTTCCATCTTTACACGAATCAGGGGAGACTGTAACATCTGGACCGGGCCAATCTGGATCAAAGGTGATACTCTTAAATATAGTGTCAGAAGTACCGCAGGTTGTGTCATAGGCAATTAGTTGAGTTTCAAAAGTTCCAGGGTTACTGAAATAAAAATTAACAGTATCTCCGAATTGTATTGACCCACCTATAAAACGCCATTCATGTCTCTGCGAACCATCACTTTTGTTGTAAAATGTAACTTTAAAATCACGGTCACATGCAAAATACTCTGTTGAGAAATCAGCTGTAGGGAACAGACCTTGGTCATGGTCAATTGTCAAAGATGTACTGTCGGAAATATCGCAAACAGTATCTGTGGCGATCAATTTGATTGTATAAACTCCTTTGGTGAAGACCACTGTTGGTTCTTTTGCAGAAGAAGTTTGACCATTGCCGAAATCCCAAAAAAATTGATTTGCATTCAAGGATTTATTAGTAAAAGAAACTCTCAAATTATCACAGATTGTGTCAACGTCAGCTTCGTAGTCAACAGATGCATCTGCTGTCACTGATGTTTCAAAATCAATTTTTATAACTCCAAGATTACAATTAGGAGATAAGTTAATCGGGGAAACCACCCCCGGTGTTGTAGGAAAGCTACCATTTGAACATGCGGCACAAACTGCCTGGTAAATCGTGCCGTCTGGAGCAAAACGCGATGTGCCTCCATCTACATGTTCATTGCCTGACCCTCCAAAAAAAGAAGCGTAAAGCACAGCTGATGCATTACGTTCCATAACTAAAAAATAGAAATCATTTCCATCTGTGGTTCTTTGGATTGCATCTGTAGTTGTAAATAAACCATTAGTGGACCCCCCAGAACCTGAGCTTCCAGCATTTGTTTCGCCGCCCCATCCTGACATCAAAATATTCAAGCATTCATCAACATTAAAAGCTGTAGGAACAATGTTAATGCTATTGTTAGCTGTTCCATATTTTGTGCTAAAAATGGTGCTTGTGAGAAGGCTATTGTATTTCTGAATAAATTGACCTCCAGAGGGCGTGCTCCATGTATTAGATGGAAATACTGGCCACAACCCAAAAGTTTGACCAAAGACATAGACTGCTCCATATTTATCAATATCAATAAAGAAACTTTGATCAATTGAATTCGTGCCTAAATAGGTGCTTTGTTCTATCACCCCTGTCGCTGAGAGACGAGAAATAAAACCATCAATACTTCCGAAAGCATTGGGGTTCTTGCCTCCCGTCGTATTCGGAAAATTATTAGATGTTGTAGATCCAGTAACATAAACTTTGCCATTATTTGCAACCTTAATGCCTGACCCTGCTTCTTTTCCGCTCCCTCCCAGAAATCTTGACCACCTTAAATTTTGCAAGTTTGGATTCATTGAAAAAACAATTGCGTCCGATTGTCCTCCAGAGGTTCCGGCTCCTGGGAAACTTGATGCTCCAGAGGTTGTTACAACAAAAATATTATCATTTTGATCGACCACTATCTCTCCTCGTGCTTGGTCTCCGTAATTTTTGGCAAGACTTAGATTTAGACCTTCATTCGAAGTGCTTCCAACAAAAGAGCCACCAGTAATCGCTGTTCCAGATGAATTTAGTTTTAGGACATATGTATCGATTCCAGCGTTGAATTGGAACGGAAGATTAGAACCTTGACTCGGACCGTAAGATGGTCCTCCATTAAATGTTTTATCATAACCGGCTATGGCCATTCCATTGATAGGGAAGTCTGAAGAACCTGTGGTCCCAAAGATCAGCAGTTCTCCAGCATTATTAACAATCATCGAGTGTGCTTGATCTGGAAGATCTCCACCGATGTAGGTGGAATAGATTCTTTGAGTTCCATTACCGGAAAACTTCGTCAACCCAATATCCATATTTGAGTAATTTCCACCACCTGTGGTTAAAGAATTATAAGTTGGATCCAGTACTCCAATAGTCGTTGGGTAGCCAGGATTAAATACGATTCCGCCGCCATATAAATTACCAGAAGCATCATATGTTGCTGTATATCCCCAATTGTCAGCCGTGCTTCCTGAAAAAGATGCAAATACTAGAGTGGGATCAATCACGATCGAGTCTCTTTTATTGTATCTCCCTAGTTTGAATGAAACAACATCACCATGAATTTGAAATGAGCATTTTATTTTTTTCATTTTGGGCAATGAATATGCAACCGGAGCAGTTTCTATAATTTCTCCAAATTCAGTCATTAGGACCAATTGACCCTCCTTGTTAATTCTTGGGCTCAAACCTTTGAAGGTCATTTTAATATCCAAAGGATCACCACCTGGATAAATCTTCCAAAGTGATTTTGCATTGCCATTTTCATCTTTTATTTCATAGTCAATGTTATTATAAATATTTTTTAACTGAAATCCCGAATATTCTGGGACTTCAGATTTCCAACGTGAGGGGTCTGCTCCTAAAAAATAATTTCGTTTCGATTCACTTTCCAGGAGCCCTATGAATTTTGGGTTTTCGTTTGAGCCAAGATATTGGCAGGAAAAGGAGTGGGCTCTGACCTGTGAAACTGCTTTTTCAGGAGAATGATTATGATGGCTTGGAAGTTCTTCAGGATCGTAGATGATGGCGCGATAACCGTTTTTTTCATAAAAAAAGGCTCCAAAGCGAAGATCCATCTTTGCAATAAAAGGGTCTTCCCATTGGCCCATGTTTGGAATAAATAACGGCTGGGCTTCAAGGTAGAAGCTAGAAAGAAATAATATGTATTTCAGAACCCGGTACATTTTTACAAACAAATCATTTCGTTATGAAAATTCTTTTACATCTAAGAAACCACTTCTTTGCTGATGTATCAGTATATGCAAACAAAAAGTGTTCCTTATTTTCTTTGCATTTCAAACGTTTTTTTATTTCTTCTGCTTTAGACGGGAAATTTCTCGAGACAACGGACGCACCATATGGCCAATAGAATTCATAGGGTTTTTCTTTTTTCATAACAGTAAATATTCTTCCTGGAAAATTGGAATGAAATTCCGATGAAGTAAGAATTCTACTGTTGATATTAAGTGTTTTTAAATTCCATTTGTTGCAAACAAAAGATACCCCATTAGATGCTACTATTGCCGGATCTGGATCATATATGTATGTCAGGGGGTTAGATGAGATTTCATATTTTAAACCTGTATCTAATAAAAGCCTATAATTTTCGTTTCCGTCATTACTTAGGTCTACCGCTAATCTTTGAGTGACGGTTTTATTAGTTAGAGAAGAAATCATGATCAATTCTTTAACCTCCTTTCCAACACTTAAAGTTATAAGGAATTTACAATTTGGAAACCACCTAAGGACTTCTTGTGGATCCAGCATTGGAGAAAGTTTAATAGCAACATAAGCAGCCCACTTTTCCCATTTATTAATTAATTTTAATGAGTTTGGAGAACATTTTTCAGGATGAAAAACCTTGTTTCCGCTGGAGTCAATTCTTGATGGGTCTGCATAAAGCCAATTGTATTTTTTTTTTGGTGTAAAATCATCTGCATTTGTACTAAATATATTTCTTACACCTCCCATTATATCTGCATTGTGATTGAGTATGTTGCACAGCATTTTATTTGTTTCCAAGACATCAATTTTTTGCGCGCCTATTTTTTCAAGTCCCCAAGTATCAATTCCTGAACCGCCAGTTACTTCTAAAACATTTGTAAGTGGCTCAATTAAAGACATTTGATTTGCTCGCCAAAGGGATGTTGCCTCAGAGCTTGCTTGAGATAGTAGCGAAGGTTTAGGGAAAATATAATTTTTTCGCTTGCTAAGTAGTGGAAATCTATGACTCATTTTTTGACGAACTTCCATTTGGTCTATGTGCACATGAAAACCGCTTCTCAAGTCGTATTTTAATCTTAAGTCTTCAACCTTCAAGCCTTTATTTATCTCGATAAACTCATCTATTTCATTCTGTTCAGGAAACTTTAACAAGCTGATCATAAAATATAATTAAAGGAATAAAATAATTCTTTTTGACATTTTGGCACGTCAATTGCGCTGTGGGTATGGAAAGTAGATGTAAATTTACGTATCAAAATATTATAAATGATGGCAAAGAGTTTTTTAAAAAGTATTTTAGTTTTAGGGATTTTTGTTTTTAGCTCTGGGCTAAAGGCACAAAAT
>TARA_B110000858_G_scaffold75571_1_pt1 | contig 18839 bp, 11 predicted proteins | sample TARA_B110000858 | Tara Oceans TARA_B110000858 (sample SAMEA4398247) | marine metagenome | biome: Polar Biome; feature: [SRF] surface water layer (ENVO:00010504); material: water (ENVO:00002006), including particulate matter (ENVO:01000060) such as... | depth 5 m | reverse complement strand
TTATTAACAAACGAAGAAATGGATCAATTAATGGATGTAGCTGAAGAGATAGCAAAAACAGTTGAAAAACCTAAAAAAATAGAACCACCTAAAGAAGAAGATAATGCCCGATAGTCTTAATAGGGGAGGAGATGGATCATCTAATTCAGTAACTGCTAAAACTTTTTTTCCTGTTAAGGTTAAAAAGGTAATATTTGATGGTACTAATCCCCATAATGAAAAGTGGGGGGGGTATGATTCCGTAGGTACAATATTTTATACTCGAATAAAAACAAAAGGACTAAATTATGATACAAGTCAAAATTTAGAGGAATTAGAGGATGATAGAGTAGTATATGAGGGAACAGCCATACCCCTATTTAATTTTCAAAAACAATACCCCTTAGTAAATGAAACTGTATTAGTTATATCTTCGGTAAGTGCAGCACATATAATAGATGATGGGGCTCAACAATCCTATTATCTACCTCCCATGAACTTATGGAATAGCCCTCATGTTAATCCTATTCCCGCTATCAAAAATTATGAACCTCAAGGAGAGGGGGAAGCAAAAACCATTCAAGATTATATAGATAATGGATTAGTAAAAAGAACTTTAAAAGAGGGAGAGGGAAGTGATGGAGAAATTATTATCCCTTTAGGTAAATATTTTAGAGAACAATTAAACATTAAATCTTTATTACATTATGAGGGTGATACGATTCTTGAGGGTAGATTTGGAAATTCCATTAGATTTGGGGCTACAGCTAGACACGAATCTATACCTAAAAAAGACAAACACAATAAAGACGCTAAAGGATTTACAGCTGTAAATGAATGGTCTAAGGGGGCAAAAGGAGATATAGGTGATCCTATTACTATTATACGTAATGGGCAAAGAGTATCTTGGCCCGAAGAAGAATTAGGTAAAAAGGGGTGGATTCAAACATTAGAAGATATAAATTTTGATCCTTCATCTATATATCTTACATCTAATCAAAAAATAAATAATTTTCTTCAAGCATCTACTAATTGGAATTCATTTGGTATAAATGCTATTATACCCTTAAATGAACAAAAAGAAGCAGGTAAATGTATAGATAAGCCAGCAGATCACTTATTAGCTAAACCTATAGAAGTTCCTGGTGAAGAAGAAGACCAAGACGAACAAGTTCAAGAAACCCCTGTAGAATCATCATCTGATGTAGAGGATAATAAAACAGAAACAACAGACAGTGAAGAAACAACTGGCCTATGTGATAATATCCAGTTATTCCCCCCATACCTTAAATCAATCTCAGGTCAAAGCTTCACAGGAACAGCAACGGCAGCCTCGGAAGAACCTGCATTAGATATAGCTAAATCAAACTCTTATGATCAAGTTATTACAGCATTACAATCTCAAGGATATAATAGTGGAGATGTTTTACAATTTGTTGAGGGACAGAATGTAGAATATACAAAAATTAGGACTGGGGGTGGAGATAATAAAGAAATTACAATAACCCATATAATGACAATATTAAACTGTGATGGGACTCCCGTACAATCAACATCAACAACACCAAATATGATAACAGAAGAAGAAGCAGGATTGGTGGATGAAGAAAAACAACCAGAACAATACCAACAAGAAAATGAATTAGAAGAAGTAGAATATGCAGATCCTAATTTACCTTCATCATATAGATTAGCATCTACATCCCCTCTATATAGAAGTGGAACTGAGGGTATGATTAATTGTGGTAATTGTAGTTTTCATCAAGCTAATCAATGTAGTAAATGGAGTGCTACAGTAAAAGCAATTTCTGATACTCCTTTTGTATGTAGTAGTTGGAAGCAAATAGACACTGTATCATCATCTAGATATAAATTATTATCTGCAGCTTATATTCATGAAGATTTCGGATTATATGGGTCATATGAATCAAGATTTGGAAGTAGTAATAATAAGGCAATTTATTTATTTAAAGCAGATTCAGATAATTCTATCCCTCAAGTACCTAATCCTGATGTTAATAAACGTTATACATATAGTGGAAATTGGGTAACTGTACCAGGTTTTGGAGCAACTTCAAGTGATTATAGTTCAGCTGCCCAACAAGCACTTAAACAATTAAATGATAAAAATCCAGGAAAATGGAGTTTAATATAAAATAAAATGGCAATAAAAGAACCAGACTTAATACATGATAAAGGATTTTCACCTCTAACTCCTTTCTACCCTAATGATTATCAGGGAAAACAGGTAATAATTAATGCTGATAGGTTAATACTTAATTCCAGACAACAATTAACCCAGGAGGCAAAAGACGCAGCTAACACTTATGAGGGGGGAGATATACATTTATTTTCTCATAATTTCATTTCATTTAATACAAATGGTAGTGTACATATAAATGCAGGAGATGGTACAGAAGAAACTGAACAAAAAAGCTATTTTGTAATAAACGCACCTAATTTATTTTTAGGTCTAGATGATGGAAAAGAATACCCAACTGAACCCGCTGTTTTAGGTAATAAAAATCAAGATTTTTTAGATAAATTTTTAGATCTGATTCAGTTATTATTAACAAAATTAAGTGATGAATATAGACACACAGCGGCATCCCCTGGATTAGAAACAACTCCCATAGGAGAAACATTTGAGGACATGAGAAAAGACTACGATGGAAATAATGAAATAGTAAATGGTAGTATAGGTGAATTAAGGAAGTTATTAAGAGACATAAAAAGTCAACACATATTTTTAAGAAGATAAAATGGCATTTAAATTAGCATCACAAGTATCAAATAAATTAGGATCAGATCTTAATTCAGTAAAATCACAAATGACTGGAGGAAAGCTTCCCGTAGAAATAGCTCCCCCTCTAGCAAACTTAAAGGGTAAGTTACCACACCCTAAAACACTAAAAAGTGTATTAGGAGCCAAAAGTATACCAAAGGAATTTTTAAAAGATTTTAACCCTGCAACAGATTTTATTACAAAATTAGGAATACCCCCCGTAAATATAAATATTCCTACCCCTCAATTCCAACCTACTGACCCAAAAATAGTACCTCCTATAAATGAAGCTGATTTAAAGGCATCAGGAATGTCAGATAAGGATATTGCAAAAGAAAAAGTAAAACAAAAAACAAGACAAAAATTAAATGATAAAGCATCACAAGTACAAAATTCTATAAAAAGCAAAGCAGCAGGAACTTTAGAAAATATAACAGGGGGGATACAAAATAAAGTCCAAGGAGCAATAAATAACGGAATTCAGGGAGCAGTAGCAGGTGCTATATCAGCTAGTCCTTTAGGAGGTATATTATTAAAAATAGCGGCTTTTAACTATTTTAAGTCCCAAATGAGTCATGTAGGTGATGAAGTTAAAAATATAAAAATAGACGTAGATAAAAAACTAAAAGATAAAGCAAAAGAAGTAGCTGAAGGAGCAACAAATTTAGTTACTACTATTAAAGTCTTAACAAAAGTAGATAAAACAGTTGAGGCAGCATCAAAAGCAGCTGATGCATCCGCATCATCAGCACAAGCAGCTGAAGCAGCACCCTCAGATATAAAAGGAGCAGGACAAATAACTCCCGAAAAAACTACTAAAAAAGAAAAATTAAGAGCAAAAAGAGAAGCATTCGCAGCTAATTTAAAACAAACAGCTAATAACGTAGGTAAAGTTATAAGTGAAGTATTGGGTCTACTTAAATCAATATTAAGTTTAATAATGATGGTAGTGGGGGCTATATTGGCTATAATAGCATTAATAGCATTTTTAGGACAACTATTAGCTATGTTAATGATGATGTGTATAAAAAGAGATTCTAAAATGAATTCGGGGGGGACATCCTCACCCAATTCCCAATCCCCAGAACAATTCCTAGCAGAAATAGGATATCCCGGATATGGAGAAATAGATTTTGATTCACTTATAGAATCTATAAATAATGAATTAATAAACGTACCTACAATTCAATCACAATCTCCAAATTTAAATACACCAAACACATCAACCACAGGAACTAATTTGGGTATATCACCATCAATATCTACTTTACCCCCGGGGTCACAAGGGGGGGGAGGGCCCGGAGGATCAGGAGGATCAGGAGGATCAGGAGGATCAGGAGGATCAGGAGGACTAGGGGGGTCAGGAGGATCTACAGGAGGATCTACAGGAGAACAAACAACAGGGGAATCTACCACGGGGGAAACATCAACAGGTAGTGGAATATTATCAACTTTAACAGATGAAGAATTAAAAGCTCCTCTAATAATAGGAGTCACACAAATAGGAGTTCCTTTATCTTCAGCAGATTTAGATCCTTCATCGGGTAAAGATTTTACAAATCACCCTCTATTAGGAGATGTGTCTAAAATACACCCCCAAATATTAAATGAATTTTATGAGGACGGAACTATCCCTAAAACAGATCCTACAAAATCCCTATCAGACATAGATACTAATAATTGGTCTGAACAATTAGAGGGATATTATGATGAATTAGTTGAGGATATTAAAAGAACAGAACAAACAGAATACATTCAACATTTATATGATGTAAAATCTCAATTAATAGGATATAGTCGGTATAGAGCTTAAAAAAATTATATTTATTAACAAACACAACAAAAATGAAAGCAAAAACTTTTGAAAATCTAATTAGAAAAGTAGTTAGAGAAGAAATAGATTATTCTCTACGCAGAGAATTTAAAACACTTAAAGAAGATTTACGTAATGAATTAAAACCTACTATTATAGAACATAAAGAAAGAATAGCTGAAGTTCCTGAGGCAACTAAAACATCTTTAAGAGAAAAAATAATGGGTAATGAGCCTATAAAACAACGCCCTAAACAAAATTATACATCTAATTTAGCATTAAATGATTTACTAAATGAAACAGCAGCGGGCGATACAAACACCCAATCAGGAAATTCCCCTGTAAGTTTATCACAACCATTTGCAACAGGGGCTCCGTTACCAATGGACACGACGGGAATACCTGAACCAGTAGCAAATGCAATAACTAGAGATTATAGTGGTTTAATGGGGGCAATATTAAAGAAAAAAAGCAACTAATAAATGGCTAACGTAAGAAAATATATCCAAATAGACCCTATAGACAATAGGGAAAATGTAGCATTAGGAATAAGATTTCCTTTTAATGCTGAGGGGGTATTTTATTCTACTTATACCACTAAAGAACAATCAAAAAACAATCTTTTAAATATACTATTAACACAACCAGGTGAAAGAATATTTCAACCTAACTTTGGTGTTGGTCTAAGACAATTACTTTTTGAAAACGTAATAGACACAGAAAAGTTAAAACAAAACATAATAAGTCAAACTAATTTATATTTATCCCAAATAACTATATTAGATATACAAGCAAATAAAAACCCAAATGAGCATACATTATTTATAACAATAACTTTTAGGGTAAACCAAACAAATGAAGAAGAAACAATACAGTTAAACTTCAATACGGATCAAAACTCACCTACGGGAGATAATTTAGGTACTCAATATTAATAATGAATTATGGCTTATAATAAGATTTCAAATAATAATAAAACAAAAGAAATAAATTACCTTAATAAGGATTTTGATGGGTTTAAAAATACACTAGTTGAATTTTCTAAAACATATTACCCTAATACGTTTAATGATTTTACTGAGGGTTCACCTGGAATGGTATTTATGGAAATGGCGGCTTATGTTGGTGATATATTATCTTACTACACAGATATTCAATTACAAGAAACCTTCTTAGACACAGCCCAAGAAAAATCTAACATATTCCACTTAGCTTATACATTAGGGTATAAACCTAAAGTAACAGCTGTATCCTCAGCTAATTTAGATATATTTCAGCTAGTACCTTCTAAAGTAGTGGGGGGAAGTTATCTACCTGATTATAATTACGCATTAACTTTTAATTCAAATGCAATAGCCACCACAGAAAACGGAGTAAGGTTTACTACCCAAAATATGGTAGATTTTAATTTTTCTTCATCTTTTAACCCTACAGAAGTAAATGTATATTCAATAGATGGAAATAATAATCCTGAATATTATTTGTTAAAAAAGACAACTTCAGCTTTTTCCGCAGAAAAATCAACAAGAACTTTTGCTATAGGGGTAAGTCAGAGATTTTTAACCCTAAACCTAATAGATAATAAAATAGTATCAATAGAATCAATAACAGATTCAAACGGAAATGTGTGGTCGGAAGTACCTTATTTAGCTCAAGATACTATTTTTGATGAAATACCTAATACAAAAGCTAATTCTCCAGAATTATTTTCTCAACAAGAAACAACTCCCTACCTTCTTAAATTAAAAAGAGTTCAAAAAAGATTTGTTACAAGATTTAAAAAAGATAATACATTAGAAATACAATTTGGATCAGGTCTTATTGATAATATAGATGAAGAAATAGTCCCAAATTCTGATAATATAGGTTTAGGTAATAGAGATGGAAGAAGTAAATTAAACCAAACAATAGATCCAACAAACTTTCTCCATACTAAAACTTATGGAGAAATACCTACAAACACAACACTAACTGTTAATTACTTAAGAGGGGGGGGTATAGAATCTAATGTTCCCTCTAATACTATTACATCATTTAGTGATACAAAAATAACAAATAAACCTAACCTAAATGGTAATACACTTTCTTTTGTAAATGAATCAGTAGCAGTTAATAATCCAGAACCAGCTACTGGAGGGGGTTCTGGAGATTCTATTGAGGAAATAAGATTAAACACTATAGCTTCTTTCTCTGCCCAACAGAGAGTAGTAACTAAAGAAGATTATATGGTTAGAACTTTATCTATGCCTCCTAGATTAGGTAGTATAGCTAAGGTATATATAACTAAAGATAGTAGTTTAAGAAATCCTATAACCCTGGAAACAGAAATAAATAATTTATCTTCTAATCTTTATATTTTAGGGTATGATAGAAATAAACATTTATCAAATTTAAATACAGCAACAAAAACAAATGTAATAACATATTTAAATCACTTCAAAACACTAACAGATTCTATAAATATTAAAGACGCTTTTATTATTAATTTAGGTATTGATTTTGAAATAACAACTTTTACTAATATTAGTGATGAACAAGTAATATTAAATTGTATTTCATCAATAAAAAATTATTTTTCTATAGATAAATGGCAGATAAACCAACCTATTATAGAATCAGAAATTTACAACTTAATAGGTAATGTAGAGGGAGTACAATCAGTAGTAGAGGTTGTATTTACAAATAAAGCAGGAGAAGATGATGGCTATTCTAAATTTAGATATGATTTTCAACAAGCTACTAAAAACGGAATAATTTATCCCTCAATGGATCCAAGTATTTTTGAAATAAAAAATATAGATTCAGATATTAGAGGTAAAATAAAACAATACTAAAATGGCATACTATTTTTTATTTTCTGAAAAAGATACAACACTATATAGTCATCCTGACCGTACAAATATGAATACGGGTAATGATGAGATTCTTGAAATAATTGAGGAAAAATCATCGGGGGGGAATACCTATTATGCTTCACGTGTTTTAATTAAATTTAAAAATACTGAAATAAAAGACGTAATAGAAAATAAACTTACGGGTGTAGCAAAATCTATAAATGAGGAGAATTTACAAATAGATCTTCAATTATTTTCTACCGAGCATAAAAGTATACCATTAGACCATATAATTGAAGTATATCCTCTATCTCAATCATGGTCTGAAGGAACACAAAGATATAATGGTAATCCTCCCTCAATAACCACAGGAAGTTATCAATCAGCAAATGGGGCAACATGGGTTTATAGATCAGAAAGTACAAGCTCAAAATGGGTAACAAGTAGTTTTGGTACGGGGGCAACAGGATCTTATAACCTACAAGCAGGAGGGGGAACTTGGTATACAGGTAGTATTTTTAAAGGAAATCAAGATATATTTGCACCTGAAGATGATTTAGATTTAAATATAAATGTAACAAAAATCATTCAAAAATTCTCAGCAAGTTACTATCAGAACGCCGATTATCCAACGGGTCTTACTAACCATGGATTTATGATTAAAAAACCATCAACCACAGAAGAAGATAATTTTGGGGCGGGTTATCTACAATATTTTTCCTCAAATACACACACAATTTACCCACCTAAATTAACATTTAGATGGGATGATTCAAGTTATACAAATTACGGAGTAGCAAAAACCTTAAGTAGTGGAGATATATTTTTAGAATTACATAACAATAAAGCTTCTTTTCAAAGAAAATCAAAACAACGTTTTAGATTAACTACAAGAAAAAGATACCCAGATAGAACTTTTACAACAACATCAAATTATCTAGATATAAAGTACTTACCAACAACAAGTTATTATAGTATAAGAGACGCAGAAACAAATGAAGTAATAATTCCTTTTGACACTAAATATACTAAATTAAGTAACGATAGTGATGGTATGTATTTTGATTTATATATGGAGGGATTACAACCAGAACGTTATTATAAATTAATGTTTAGATCAGATAATAATGATGGTATTCAAATATTTGATGAGGATTACTTTTTTAAAGTTGTAAGATAATGAAATTAACAAAAAAATTCCATACATCTAATTCCACTGATAAGATAATAGATAGATCTTTTAAAGAATTAAAAAAAGAAGAAGATAAACCCTCAGTATATAAATTGTTTAAGCATTATAATAAATTATTTTATGAAATACCAAAAATAGGTTTAAACTCCCACACAACTTTATTCCAAAGAAGTGGAGATTTTTTAGATGATCCTACTAATACGAAAGATAAAAAAATATCAAACCTCCAAATAAGAATAATAGAATTAGAGGCACAAATAATAGATTTACAAACAGCGTTAGATATAAAATAATAAATGGCTACTAAGTTATCAGAAAATACCATCCCCCGATTTGATCATAAGAATGTAAATGATTTAAAATCCATATTAGTAGAAAGAAAATTCGGAAGACCCGAAGACTATATAGAAATAAATATACTAGATCTTAGAGGGGATCTTTTACTAACCTTACCTGAATACACAGAATATACTTCACCTCAGGGGGGAGATTTAACTAATGAAGTAAATATTGACCCCCTTTCGGTCTTAAATTCATCGGGATTTTCAACAGGAACCTATAGGTTAAATATTAATATTCAGAAAAGAAAAATCTTTAATAGCAAATTACCTCCTTTTACTATAAAGGAGATATCTTCTACTAGAAGGGAATTAAAAATATATACTACTACCTTTCCTGATTCCCAATTAGAAAACAATTCTCAACGTTTTATTAGTGAAGTTAAAAATTCTCCATATTTTAGAGATTTTATTTTAAAATTTGAGGATAATGTTAATTCAATAGGTGTAAATATAGATTTAGATACAGAGGACCCTAATCAATATTATCTATTAATAAAAACATACAAATCCCTTCCTGATAATATAGAAGTAGGAGATAAATTAAGTATAGTTGAAGATATAGTAGAACCCGTTATTTTAACATATGATTTAGGGCAGATAGAACCAACAGACAATACTATACCTTTAAGGGGACCAAATTTCAAAATAGACACACGTCTAAACAGCTCATTACCTACAGCATTTAAATCTTATGATGACATATTATCTACAGAAAACACATCATCATACCAAAAACTTATAAGCAGATTAGATGGTTATGAAATTCCCGAAATAGAATATGATTATATTAGACCTATAGACACAGCATCAGATGCTTTTAATTCTATATCCCCTTCACATTTTGAAAATTTTATCCATTTTGGTAGTGCAGTAGAAAGATTAAATTCTTTTGAATATAAGGTAAAATTAATTGAGCTTTATGATACTCAATTACAAGAAACATTAAGTATATCAGGTTCAACATCTATCTCTCAAGAAATTAGAACAATAACAGCATCCATTAATGATAAAAAAACTAATCTAATTCAGGGTTTTGATGGTTATGAACAGTTTTTATATTTTACAACAGGCTCAAATCCTTATACATGGCCTAAAACTACAATAACAGAACCATACACCTTAGTAAACACTACATCAGATGAGTTATCAACATGGTTTGGAAGTGGGGACAGTAAACATCCTTATTATGGGGGTCAAATGTTATCTGCTTCTACTTTTGATTCTCAGAATCAAAATAGATTATTTAAAATGGTACCCCATTTTATAGGTGATAATCCTGACAATGAGCCCTTTTTATTATTCTGTGATATGGTAGGAAATCACTTTGACCCTATTTGGGCGCATATAAAAGAAATATCTCAAATAAGGAATAATGAGCATAAATATGGTGTTTCTAAAAACTTAGTACATTATGCTTTAAAAACCTTAGGTATAGAAGCCTATGATCAATTTGAAAACGAAGATTTAGCAAGTTACATATTTGGAAGCGTTACAACCTCCGAAAATAGCACAGTAATAACGGGATCTAATGAAGTTATTTCAAAACAGGATGCTACAAAAGAAGTATGGAAACGTTTATACCATAATGCACCTTATCTTTTAAAAACTAAAGGAACAGAAAGAGGCCTAAGAGCATTAATTAATTGTTATGGTATTCCGGATACTATATTAGATATTAAAGAATATGGTAGTTCTAACCCTGATAGAGACGATACAAAAATATATTCATATAACAAATATAACAAAGTACTGGGGGGAGATTCAAAAGAACATGAAGGTTTTTTTATAGAAACAAATTGGAGTAGTTCAGAAGCAATAGCTTTATCCGCATCTGCAAAAACAGTAGAATTTAGAGTAAAACCAGTAAGAACAGATAACCAATATCATTTATTTTCTTTATCAGGTAGTGTTTCATCTTCAGATCTACATTTACTGGTACACCCATATACAGGTAGTTATGATTTCTTTCATCCAGACGATAGAACCCAATATGGTAAATTAGAATTACACCAATTCACATCAAGTATAGCGGAATCTTCAGGTGTAGGAGAAATAGTAAGCCCTACTGAGTTAATAAATAATGGTTCTTTTGATGAAAGATTAGGCCCCCAATTAGCAAATACTAATAATTCTGCAAATTATGGGGCAAATTCAACAATTAATTCTACAAATACAATAACTTGGACTGCTACAACAGGAACAGAATCGGGAACAATAGTCCCTTCAGGTGATTTAGTTGTTGGAGCACAATATCTAGTAAAAGCTACAGTGTCAAATTATGTAGTAGGTAATGGTGGAGATGATATAGGTTTTGCTACTGCCACTGTGGGAACAACAGCCAGAAGATCTGATGATGGTGAAATTTATCACCATTTTATTAACGCAGGAGGTGCAGGTATATCTATGTTTTGTAGAGACGGAGCTTCAGGTACTTTAAGTAATATATCAGTACAAAGAGTCAATGCTGATAATCTTACTTCAATTACAGGACAAGGAATTCATACTGTAGAAGGGGGACAATTAGCGATCTCAGAAAGTGGATATACTTACAGTCAAGTTATGTATGCTGGACTTGACACTTCAAAAACTTATCAAACAACCTTTGATATAACACTGGGGACGGGTACATTTGCAATTTATTATACGGAAAATGGACAGATATCTTTAACTTCAGACGGAACATATACTTTTAATCTAAAAAATGCAGATAGACTTTATGTAGGCCGAAATGGAGGTACAGGTGATAAATGGTATATGGATAATATATCACTTAAAGAAGTTCTTATACCAGAAGAGGGATATTTCCCTATATACAATGGAGAATTTTGGGATTTATATTTAAACACAGACGGAGCTTCAGGTAGTAATGCTGAGGTTGGTTTTGGAGCTTATCAATCAAATTATCTTAGAGAAGTCTCATCATATACTTCATCTATTAATATAACTGAAAGAGAAAATGCAGAAGCTTTTGGTAACCCATATTATGGGGGGGGAAGTAATAAAGCAGGATCAGAAAAAACATACTTTTGTGGTATAAGAGATTTTACACAAAATCAACAATTATCCCAATCTAACTACTCTGTAGCAAATTCAGGATCAGCTTTTGGATTAGAATACACGGGTTCTTTATCAGAGGTAAGATTTTATTTTGGAGAACGATTATCTCATAAAACATTATCAGAACACGCTCTTGAACCTTTAATGTATAATGGTAATTCTATTTCATCTTCATATGATTCTTTAATATTAAGATTTCCATTATCTTTTGAGTTAGAATTAAACCATGACACTTCAACACAATTACCTTCATCATCTGTAGGGTGGAATAACAGCCCAACAGATACAACAGGTTTAGTAACACCTGCTTCTAATATAGGACTAGGAACCCCTTTACAAGGACAACTTACGGGAGGGGCGGTTTTAAGTTCAAGTTTAGATCCCTTCCAAACTACTTCTTCATTAACACAATATTCAGGACAATATTTTGATACCGGCTCTGTTCCCCCAGGACCCCCTACATATATAATAGCAGGTACTCCTTTATTACAATCTCACCACCCTAATGAAGATGTTAATTATTTAGATGGGTTTACATATATGGGCCCTGATCAAATAGAATCTGTAGTAGAATTACACCATTTACCTACACCCAATACAATAGGAAAATCTGCAGTAAATAGAAAAATATATATAGATTCAGGGTCTACAGATGATGACATTTTATCTCCAGACATTTTATCTCAATTACCAACGTCTGATAGACAAGTTCCTGATTTTGATCATTTAGGTATATTCTTTTCTCCTCAAAATGAGTTAAATGAAGATATAATATATACTTTAGGTACTTTTAGTTTAGATCATACTTTAGGAGATCCCAGACAACAAACATCTTCAGATTATTCAGATTTAACATCATTATCTGAAACATATTTCAAAAAGTTAGGAAGAAAAACATTTACAAATCAATTTGATTTTATTAGATGGATTCAGTTTACAGACCACACATTATTTGAGATGATTAAGCAATTTGTACCACAAAAAGCTAATTTAAAAGCGGGGTTATTAATTGAACCCCATTATCTTGAAAGGAGTAAATTTCAAAGATTCCATCCAAATACACAACATACTCATTCTCCTACAAGTTCTTTATATGAAGCTACAATAAGAGAAATAGATAGACCTTTAAGTGCATCATTTAAACAAGGTAATTATAACGGTAAAAGAATAGGATATAATAACATATCAGCATTAGACGCAACTTCAGGTTCAGCTGTTATATCTCACACTACAACAAACTATTCTGATCCTGAATTAATATCAAATGGAAATTTTAATAATGGGCTTGAAGGATGGAAACTTCCCTCAAACACAGCTGCATCCGCAACCCAAACAATAACAGCAGGTGCATTATCTCTATATTCGGGTACTGCAGGGGATAATAATAATAATTTAACTAAAACATTTTTAAAATCTCCAGGTTTTAATGGAAGGCAATACAAACTAACTATCACTGCCTTTGATTTCATAAGTAGTGCTCAAGGAACAATAAGATTAAATGGAGTTAATAATGTATCTAACCAAATTAACTTCTTTGCAGGTACTCAGGAGGTAACTTTTACAGCTCATAGTGATTTTACTTCCATTCAATTCCATGCAAGCAGTCATTCGGACTCTTACACTATAGACAATGTCTCATTAATAGAATTAGGCAAATCTAAACCTAAAGGAATCGACTCAACCCTTGGTTACAACACAACCATCAGCCCAACTAAACAATTTATAGGTAATAGCGCTTGGGAACAAGGCCCTTTATTACCAGCCGCAGTCAATAGTAATTTAGATTCTTCTAAAGCATCTTTATTCTTAAATTTTAGTAATAATACAGGAGAAAACATGTATATTACTTTAACTTCTGCAGACGGTACTGTTAGGACTTACAAAGCAGCAGACACTTCAGATCCAGCTATAACTCATGGAACTGTACTAGCTGATAGTTCTATAGCGTTTGATGGGTTGGGAACATCATATAATAAAGCAAACAGCTTAAGATCAGCTATATTAAGTGATAATGGTCATGGAGGAAAATTTACTGTTGTAGCTAATCCTTATTCTAATAATGGAAAAATAACAATAACACAAACAATTCCAGGAACAGTAGGTAATACCTTAATAACACAAGGTTTCACTTCAGGTCTTAATGATTTTGATCATTTATTAGATGGTACTGGTAAAGTTAGAAATTTTGAAGGAGGAGGATTACCAAAAGTTCCACGTTATAGAATTTCAGACAATTCAAACGAATTAAGACCATGGGCTTTAACTCCATATGGTAACTTTATGAATTCAAGAGTGAGTAAAAGAGTAAGAAAATCAATAGCCGAAAACAACACTATTAAATTAGTAGATTCAGCTGGTAAAAACTTTAAAACTCAATTTACTGTTAATGCAAATATAACACTTAATACTTCATCATTTGTTTTAGCATCAGCAGCAATAAATGCAAAAACAAATACAGGTCTTTCAGGAATGGCAAAAATAGGAAGAAGATATAGACTTAAATTTACAATAAGTGGCTATTCAGGTTCAGGAAAAATATTTGGTAGAATAATAACAAAAGATGGACACACTGCAGATTGGACAAAAAGATCAGCAAATGGTACTTATATAGAAACAGTAACAATAAAAGGAGTTTCAAGCATAAATCAATATAATAGATTTTATTTCCAAGTAGCCGACGCAGCATTCACAGGAACCATTTCAGACATGCTTTTAGAAGAAATCAACCCTCAAAGAGACGTTGAATTTGACGATTCCCTAATAGACATGGCAAGTTGGAAACTTCCACGTTATGAAGGATCAAAACTAACAGGAGCAAAAATTAACAAATATACCCCAGGAGATATAACTTATGGATTAAATCCAGTTATAAATCAAAATTCATCAGTTTTATATTTTGGTAAAACAGCAACGTCAGCTGATGGGGAAGATGATAGTTTAACTACTATTAAAGGTCATACCTACATTGATATAGAAAAAATGATAGTGATTGATAAAAAAAGAGATAAAATCACTGTTTTAGAACCCAAAAATGAAACATATGGGGGGATGAATAGATATATATCAAAAGATTTAGGACCTGGTTCATCATTTCATATAGAATTATTAGATGAGGGAATTGCTAATAAATTAAAAAATACATACACTTCTAAATTTAATCAAGGATATCTTTTTAAAGTTTTAGAACATAAAGGAATTAATGGAGGAGGAAGTGTAAGTCAACAAGGAATCCAAGTAGGATATGTAGATACCTCTACAGAACCTTTCCCTTACAAATCCACAGATTTAAATGTATTTTCTTATGCTAAGCATACCAATACAATAAATAGTGATACTATAGTCTTAAAAGAAAATACCTTAACAAAGAAAATTTTCCCAAATTATCAAAGTTTTGGACAAATAGATTTCATAACAGGTAGTACTACTAACAACTATTATGATAGTGTAGATAACCTAAGTATGTTTGTTAATTCAATGTTAATACCTGTTGCTTCTGAAAGCCAACATAGATTATTTGGGACTTTTAACTATGGTCAACCAATCCAAGTAGCAGATTATACTATAGAAGCAAATAGAGGACTAAAAAGCATAAGCACTTGTGAATTTGATTTAGAAAGTTATGTAGTAACTTCTTCTTTACATGATCAAATTTCAGGAAGTAGTAATATGAGGGGATTTGGAAGGGCATTAGTACGTCCTGACCATACAATAATTCCTATTATGAGAGGACCTCACGACTTAATAACAGACAAAAAGATAGAAGCAGGAATAACATGGCCGGGTAATGGGGGCAATACAGGAACATCACACAATGGTGCAACAACCGTTGAATTGCAATATTATTTTAATGGGAGTGCTGAACATAATGCTATATATCAAATTTCATATTTAGAAGAAAGCCAAACAATAATTGCAGACATAGATAAACCAATAGAATTGGCAAATAATGTGGGTGATAAAGGATATATAATTATACCTGATAATCTAGACACAGAAATTAAAGACAATCTTGATTATTGGTTAGAACAATCAGGATATAAAACAATAAAAGTACCAAAGAATAAAGAAGATAAAGTTCCTCCAAGAAATGGATAACAACTTCTGAAAAAACATTATATTTATAACAAATAACAACAACAATGGGATATTTAGACAACAGCAGCATTACAGTAGATGCAATTTTAACAAAAAGAGGACGTGAATTACTTGCAAGAGGAGACGGTTCTTTTAACATAACACAATTTGCATTAGCAGACGATGAAATTGATTATACTTTATTCAATGAAAATCATCCTAACGGGTCTCAGTATGCTGGAGAAGCAATTGAGAATATGCCTCTTTTAGAAGCATTTCCCGATGAGAATAATATTATGATTCATAAGTTAGTTACACTACCAAGAGGTACAACAAAATTACCAATTGTAACATGTAATATATCTAAGATTCAATTATCATTAGGTGCAACTACAACAGCAGATCCAACAACATTAAATTTCCAAGGACTATCAAATTTAAAAGAACCAGGAGGATATTTAGCTACAATAGCAGATAGAAGATTATTACAAGCTTTTGGTGGATTAGGAGCAGCTCAAGCAACCACACAGAGACCATTTAGTAATTCAGCATTAAGTGAAACCATAAGAGGATCATCATTTTCACTTACCGCTATGAATAGTACTACATTATTTGGAACTAACACTAAATTATTAACAACTCTTACTATTGAAGGTATAGATTCAGGAGCTAGAGTAACAATTCCAGTTGAAATTTCTAAGGAAGTAATAGCTACTTCTAGTACACAAGGACAAACAGGAGTAACTTTAACATAAAATAAAAAATGGCATCATTTAATAGGTACGCACAAGAAGACATTGCAGTAAGTACAGATAAAATCACTACAAATTCGTGGATTGATGATACAAATAAACTATCAACTTTTTTCACATCATCTGTCCAATCAAATTTCTCAAGCTCAAACGCACAAGGAAATTTCTTTATAAATGTTTTTAAAACAGAAGACCCTGTGGGGGATCAAATAACTTCTTCCGCAGAATTTTCAGTTTCTTATGGCCATAAAGCGGGGTCAGGTTCAGAAAACTTTACAAACACAACGGGATCACTAGGAAATACAGCTACTAAATGTATTTATAACCAATATCGTCAGTTAGTATATGGTGATGAATTATCAAATTTCTCATTTAATAACTATGAGTCCGATGATATTTATGTTATTAATGTAAATAGATCAAGATATAAACATGCCCTAAAAGCAGGATCACTAAATATAAAATTAGTAGGAACTGAAACTATAGAATTAACAGACGATAGTACTACAACTTCTGGTTCAGCAACTATAACAAATTTAGGTAGACAATTCAATTTAGTATCAGGTTCAAGTGGTGTTATGTCAGGTTCTAATCTTAACCAAACACCTGAAGAAAGTGGTTCTTTTGGGTTCTTTTATCCAGAAGCGGGTATTATAATTTTTAATGGTGAAGCTTTAAGAAATGTAGATGCCTCTAATTATTTAAAAGGATCAAATACTAGTGCACAAAAAAGAAACCAACAATTTGTAGATAACATAAAATCAGGAGCTAATTTTGAATTAGATAGTGAAGAGAAAATAAGCTCACAATATTTCTTTACACGAGTAAAGAATAGTGAATTTAATTATTCATCTAATCCCTCATATATAGATACTAATGGTAATTTAAACCATACATCAATGGCAGATTCTCCTATAACGTATATAACAACAGTGGGTCTATATAATGATGATAACAACTTAATAGCAGTAGCAAAATTAAGCCAACCATTAAAAAAAGATTTTACTACTGAAGCCTTAATTAGAGTAAAACTGGACTACTAAAATGTCATCTAAATGTCAATTTATAAAAAACTATCAAAATCCGATAAATCAATTATCCCCTTCAATGCTAATAGATTATTTAATTTAACGCACCCCACAATATCGGGAAGTTCACAATGGTCTGTGGTAAGTTCAGATGAAGCTACATCACCAACAACCCAAACATTCTTCTATTCAAGTGCATCATTACACACTTTTAGTAGTGCTTCAACAGATGTTTCTAATTCCTTAAATTACCACCAATTAGATCATTTATTTTATAAAAACTACAAAACAGACATTTCTAATAAATTTGGAGATGTAAATTTTATAAATAATGAAAGGGAATTATATGATCAAGTTAATGTTATATCAATCCCCTCAGGGTTATTTGGGTTAAAAATAAAAGAAGGAACATTCAACTTTTCAGGAAGTAATGGTAGTAATTATATATTCCCACAATCAGCCTCCAATCAATTAAAAATTGATAATTATAATAAAAGTTTAGTAGAATTAACAGATTATAAAGGAAACCTAATTATCTCAGGAACTAATTTAAATGACCATAGTGTAGATATTAGAGAAAAGGTATTTTTTATGGGACCTATTAAGGGATTTAAGCAATATGATTTAAATTCTAAGTTTTATAGGGAAATAGACAACCCTATTGAACTACATCAATATTATAGTAAAAAAGATGTAATGGATGATAGTTTTTATTTAAACAACTTACATTATAAAGATATAAATTTTAGTAAAGAAATAGTAAGTCCAGAATTATGTTTAAATAGAAATTTTAACGACTTAACTCTTTCAGGCTCTAACAAAATAAAAGGGTGGAATAAAGGAGCTTATTCAGGTTCATTAGAACATCAAGATTCAGCATCCCTATATCCAGGCCAGATACATTTAACAGCAGGTACTGCTACTGCAATGGCTCAAATCTCAACAACAAATTCACCATTAATACATGGTAAATCATATGAAGCA
>TARA_B110000858_G_scaffold143442_1_pt1 | contig 18841 bp, 17 predicted proteins | sample TARA_B110000858 | Tara Oceans TARA_B110000858 (sample SAMEA4398247) | marine metagenome | biome: Polar Biome; feature: [SRF] surface water layer (ENVO:00010504); material: water (ENVO:00002006), including particulate matter (ENVO:01000060) such as... | depth 5 m | reverse complement strand
TTTTATAAAAAAATTTTTTGATTTTCCAATTTCATTTATAATTAAAAACTTTACAATTTTGTATTTAAAATAAGATATTTTTCTTTTTTTTAGTAAATAAAAATAAAAAATTGTCTTGAATGTAAAAATATTTTTTTTTTTATATTTTATGTTTATTTTTTTAAATAGAAAACTTTTACCAGCTCCACTCTCTCCAAAAAATTCAAATATTTTCATAAAATAATATATAATACATTAGTTTACAAAATAATTAATATTAGCCATATTGGCAAAAACTCTATCATTTGAAAACATTCTTTTTTTATATTTATTATATAAAAGATTAATCAAAAACTTATCTACTTTGCGTCTTTCATTTACATTTTTTGGATTGTTATTTAGGTCATAAAAGTGACCCCCATCCCTCATGCTAATTCCTGATATATAGATATTTTTATCTGGGTTATCATGTATAGCTAGCAGTATTGCAAAAAACCCTGTTGAAACACCCATTAATTTTTTTCTTGGAAACATGCTCTTTTTTAAATTCACAATTCCTGTTTTGATGCTAGCTCCATAATACAGTTCTGACAGTATTAACGATAAAAAACCAAATTTAAAAAAATTCCTTTGAAAGTCCCATTGAGTAATTTCATCAAAGCATTGTATTATGCAATCACTATTTAATTCTTTATCACTTTGAATACTGCCTTTCCTAATGATCAGCCTATCTGGTTTTGCATTTATTACCCTCAATCTAATTGTAGGGTCATTTAAAAAAGCATTATGTGTGCATACAGCATTGACTTCAATTTTTTGATTTATTTTTTTATAAATTGTAGCTTTTTCAATAGATGCATTGGAGGCATATATTTTTTGAAATTTTATACCTAAAACCTCTTTCTCTGGCTTAGATCCTAATACAAGTACATTACCTTTGTTCATATTATGATTTATACTTTTTAATTAAACTTCCTAGAATGCCAAAAAGTTTATTAATTTAGTTGAAATAGTCATTTCCTATATTATATTTTTTTATGTTTATAATATATTTTAATTATAGTAAAATTAACTTCCGATGTTAGTAAAATTTGCACATTTAATTTACTTGATTTTAGTATTAATCGATAAATTCATAAAAATTTTTGCTAAACGGTTTCATTTTATATTATTTCTTAAAGAGTACATAGAAAACAAAAGCTATAAATTGCAAAATATAGCAGGAAATAAAGTTAAATTTTTTATTCCTAATAAGTCGGTAAACTTGAGAGTAGAGAAAATTTTTTCTAAAGAGCCAGAAACTATTGAGTGGATTGACAACTTTGACAATAATGAAAATACTATATTTTGGGATATAGGATCTAATATAGGATTATTCTCAATATACGCCAGCTATAAACATAAGAATATTAAAACTTTTAGTTTTGAACCATCAACAAGCAATTTAAGAGTATTGAGCAGAAACGTTTCAATAAACAATTTGCAAGATCGAATATCAATAAATCAGTTTCCACTAACAGTTCATGAAAATTCATATTTACTTTTTAATGAAACTAGGTTTCAAGAGGGTTCGTCTAACTCTACATTTGGTGAAGATTTTGGGTATGATGGAAAAAAAATACTTTCCAAAAATAGTTACAAAATCTTTGGAAATAGTATTAACAACCTAATTAATAATAAAATATTAGACATACCTGATTATATAAAGATTGATGTAGACGGAATTGAGCATTTAATTTTAGAGGGTGCCAATAAGTATTTAAGTGACAAAAAAATTAAAAGTATTTTAGTAGAAGTAAATGAAGAATTTGAAGAACAATTATCTAAAGTAAATAAAATTTTATTAAATAATGATTTTAAGTTAATTTCAAAAAATAAGCGCGATGACCAGGTAGTATCTAAATTTATGGGCCAGCGTAACTACATTTTTATTAAAATATAACTACAAACCCAAAAAGTTTTTAAATTAGACCCTAAGTAAAGGTTTTTTTATATTATATTTTATTATATTTAGTATATTTATTTTAGAAAAGTTATTTTTTAATTAATTAATAAAGAGTTATATTGCCAAATGGAAATTGAAGAGCTAAAAAAATTAAACGTTGATGAGTTTCATAAGAATTATATTCAAAAATTTAAAAATAAGCCTTTCCCGCTTTTTTCAATAATAGAGTTTAATTTACATGGCTCTTGTAGCAGAAGATGTGCATTTTGCCCAAGAGTTGATGAAAAAATTTGGCCCAATTTAGATGAAGAGCTTAATATGGAGCTTTTTGATAAAATTTTATTTGAATTGGAAGAGTTAGATTACAGTGGTAGATTAGCTTTCTCAGGATTTAGTGAGCCCTTTCTTCATAGCAAACTAGAAACTATAATTAGTAAAATTAAAAAAATACTTCCAAGAGCCAGAACTGAAATCATAACTAATGGAGATTTTTTGGAGCATGATAACACTAAAAGACTTTTTGAAGTTGGATTAGATTATATGTTTGTAAGTCTATACACTAATAATAAAACACACATTTATTTAGAAGATCTAAAAAACAGCTTGGGGCTTACCGACGATCAATTTAAAATTAGACCAAGAAATTTAGGTAGAAAAATGAACTTTGGTTTAAACATTAATAATAGAGCTGGAGCAGTTGACTATGAAAGATTTGGTTTAAAAGAGATAAAACAAGAACTACCTTTAAAAAGGGGATGTAATTACCCGATGTATGTAATTTTTATTGACTACAATGGAGATTGTTTGATTTGTCCTGATGATTGGCAAAAAAAAGCTATTGTAGGGAATTTACAAAAAGAAAAAATAATAGATGTATGGACTAAAAAATTGTTTCATGAGATTAGAAAAAGTTTATTAAATGAAGACAGATCACATAAGCCCTGCAATAAGTGTGATGTTAACGGATTAATAAGTGGAAATGAATTTAAGACAAAATGGCAGGAATACTATCAAAAAAAAATATAAAACCACTATTCATTGGTTTTGGAAGGCAGGCAATCGAATATGCAAAAGTATTTGATTATCTAAAAATACAAATAACAGCTGTTTGTGTAAAAGATTTACAAAAGAACAAAAAAAAATTAGATGAATTTAAAATTGAAAATAGATTTAATTCACTGATTTCTGCTTTATCTAGCAAATCTTATAATTGTATTTTTGTGTTTTTACCTTGGTATATAATAGAAAAAAAAATAATATTAATTATAAAGAATTCAAAAAAAATAATTTTTTGTGAAAAACCTTTGGCCCTATCTTATAGAAAATTAATTAAAATTGAGAAGGTGTCCAATAGTTTTAATAAAAAATTATATATTCTTTACAATAGAAGATATTATAAAACTCTTAATTTTTTAAAAAGAAATATAAGTAAAAAATACTCAATTAAAATTACAATTCCTGAGAAAAAGAATAAAATAGAAAAATTATTAGGATCAAAAATAATTGGGAAAATTAAGTTTCACTACACCTCACACTGGATCGATTTTTTTAAATTCTTATTTGATTCAGAGGTAAATAAATTAAAGAAAGAACATAATAAATATTTTTTTACGCTTATAAACCGCAAAAAAAAATTTAAGATAATTGTTGAACTTTTCTATTCAGAAGATAATTCTATAAAGGCAGTTTTTAAGACAAAAACTAAGAAATATATCTTGAATTCACTTGAAAAACTCTATGTTCAAAAATTAGGCTCTAAAAAAATATTAATTAATGAATATAAACAAAATATTTTCAAGCCTGGTATTTTAAAACTTGTAAATAATATTACGAAACATAACCTTGAAGACCTTAATACTATTAAAAAGCTTAAAAAAGACTATTTTTTTCTACAAAAGTTACCTCACTAAAGCCATGTATATAATTAAGAGTATCATTGCAAAAAATGTAGTGGCCATTACAGTCATATCTTTGATTTTGGACCAAATCCAGCTGGGAAAAACGCATCAAATAAAACCATATAAAATAGTAAAATAAACTCATTTTGAATAATTTTTTTGTTTTCAATTTAACTTTACATTGCTAAAAACCCTAAAAAATTAATATATTACTTTATGATTCAAAAAATTGATTTAAAAACCCGGAAAGTTTTACATAAGATTCATGTCAATAGAATAAAAAATAAAAAAGGATTAAAAAGAGTAAGTAAATACATTGATACCAAAACTCTTGGTTTATCAAAAAATTTTTTCAAAGATAAATTGTGTGGAGAGTTTGGATGTGGAAGCCATGGTGGGGGGGCTTTCAATATGCTAAATCTTGGGTCAAAATTTGTTCATCTATTAGATGTTGATAAAAATATTAAGAATGGCGTAAAAAAGCATTTAAAAAATTTCAAAGATAAGCATAAAGTTCATATAGGTAGTGTAGATAATCTACCTTTTAAAAATAATTATTTCGATTTTGTTAATTGTTCTGGTGTTATTCACCATATTGAAAAGCCCTATAAGGCATTTAAAGAAATTAATAGAGTATTAAAAAAAAATGCTACAGCTTTAATTGTTATTCATGGAGCTGGAGGCATAATGACAAGGTTTACTATGGAAATTTTGAGAGACGAATATTACAAATCTAAGTTTTCAAAAAGAATTCTTGATGAAATTATGGATGGTAAGCTTAAAAAATATTTAAGCTTATTTAAAAATAACCTTGATAAAAAAAATTTTTTAACAGTTAAAAAAATTTTAGGTCTACTTAATGATAATGATCTACGTATGACTATTAAGGATAGAATATTGTCTCCTAAGTATGATCTTTATGATGAAAAAATTTTAAAAAAAAAGCTTTATTCTATAGGTTTTAAAAATTTTAAAAGAACCCCAATTAAACCTAAGTTTCAAAATATTAGAGATCTACTTGTGCCATTTTATTATAAATACGGTCATGACCTTTCTAAGTTTATTTATGGAGATGGGCAAATAAGATTTACAATCCAAAAGAAATAATTTTATTTTTTGTAATAATTTTCTATTTTTTTTAAGGCTAACTCAGCCTGGATAGTATTCATTTTAATACCATTGATAAAATTTAATCCTAATTTTTTAGTATACTTATAAAGTAATGTTTTTTTAGGATTATAAACTATATCAAATATGGTTATATTTTTTTTACAAAAGTTTAGTTGTTTTAATGACAGAGGACTTTTAACTAAATAATCTTTTTTTAAATTACTACCTAAGGGTGAACAATTGATAAAAAGATCACAGTCTATTAAATTTTTTACCATTATTTCCTTAGAAAAACTTACTTTTTTTGATTTGATATCCTTAGGTTTTTTTTTTTTGGAAACTATAACAAAGGTAGACTTTTTATATATCTTATTAAAAACTCTAAAAATTGCCTCTCCCGCTCCACCAAAACCAAAAATTATAATTTTTTTTTTATTGCATTTTTTTATACTCTCAATTGCACCATACACATCTGTATTAAATCCATACAAAACACCATTCTTATTCAAAATGAAATTTATTGCATTCGCATATTTTGATATTTTATCAACAATTAAAACTTTTGATTTAATTCTTTTCTTGTATGGCATTGTAATTGCCGATGCTAAAAAATTAGGATCATTTTTTAATTTTTTAATTTTTTCATTAAATGCATTATTAGTTATATCCATAGGGTACATTTTTATTTTTAAATTTTTATTTTTAAAAAATTTTCTCCAAAGATAAACAGATCTTGGTTTTGTTAATGGATGACCAATAATTGAACAGTACACTAGATAATTTTTTTATTAAAAATTTTTGATATTTTTTTACTAGTGTCTAAAAATTTTTTAAATTGATTAAAATTTAATGGTTGTAGTGGGTCAACAGCGGATTTAGAGGGATTTGGATGTGTCTCAATTATTAAACCGTCACAATTTGCAGCTATTGATGCATATGCTAGGCCAGGTACATATGGTGCCCAAAAACTTGCATGGCTTGGATCAGAAATTACTGGAAATTTAACTAATTCTTTTAAAGCAGAAATGGCTTGAACATCCAGGATAAATCTTGAGGTTGCTCTATGAGTGTGTGGTGCGGTTATACCTCTTTCACATAAAATTAATTTATCATTTCCTTCTAATAAGATGTGTTCTGCTGCTCCTAATAAATCCCTTAAGCTTGCACCAAAGTGTCTTTTTAAAATGATGGGTTTGTATGTTTTTGCTACTTCTTTCAATAATTCCAAATTTTGCATATTTCTTGATCCGATTTGTAAAATATCAGCTGTTAAACAAATTCTATCTAGAAATTTTATTTCTGTTACTTCAGTTACTATAGCTAATTTTAAATGCCTTTTTACTTCATCTAACCAATCCATACCCTCAAATTGAGTTTCTAAATATTGTTTTGATCTATATGGAAATGTTAATGGCTTAAAAGCATGGCCTCTTAATATTTTTAAACCATTCTTTTTTAAAAATTTTCCAACTTTGAATATAAGTTCTCTGCTTTCGACTCCATTTGGTCCAGCAATAATTGGAATATGTTTTTCAGAAAATGATATTTTACTGTTTATCTTTATAATTCTTTTTTTTGACGAAGTGACTAACGGAATCTTATATTTAATATCATCTTGAGTAATATCTTTAGTCGGCTCTTTATTACTTAAATTTTTTACAAATATTTTGCTCATTATATTCCTAACTGGCTTTGTTTTTTTTTTACTAATAAAAAAGTATTTTTTTTGTTTCGAGCAGCATTATATACTGTATGAATAATGTCTAAAACATGTAAATTTTTTGATATTTCTAGGTTTTTGCTTGACTTTAAATTTTTTGAATTAAAAAATTCTTTCAATATTTTATAGTGCCCATTCCCCATTGCACCTATAACACTACTTCCAGACTCAAAATCTTCACTATTTTTTTTATCTTGTATGGTATTGTTATCTTTAAATTTATGAAAAGTATTTAAGCTAATTCCCTTTACTAAAACTCTTCCTTTTTCACCAATCACATCTATAGATGAGCTATAATTATTATTTGCTCGCGTAGTTGCTTTTAGAGATGAAATTATTTCATTTGAATGAACAAGGTTTAAAACAATTAAATCCTCAGCTTCAAGCTTTTTTTTATTATAGTCTATAAGGAAATTAAATTTTTTTACTTTTTTAAATATATAAACTAATGCATCTAACAGATGTATCGCTTGATTTGATAGAACACCCCCGTCTGATTTATATTTGCCGCGCCAACCAACTTGATAATATTTAAAATCTCTACACCAAAATAATGCTGCATCTATAAGCGAAATTTTTCCAATTTCTTTTTTTTCTATTACTTTTTTTAACTTTTCAATTGCTAAATTATGTCTATTTTGAAAAGCCACCCAACATTTTAATTTATTTTTTTTTGTTAAATAAATTAATTTTTTTGCATCTGTTAATTTTAGCACAAAAGGTTTTTCAATTAAAACATTTATATTGTGCTCTAATAAAATTTTAGCGTATTTAAAATGAAGATTTGATGGAGTCGCTACAATAGCATGCTTGATTTTTTTTGTTAAAATTTTACTTATATCAAAATTTATAATTTCATAATAATTTGATTTTTTTATATTTTTAATATCATTATCAAAAACATATATTTTTTCTATGTGATTAAATTTTTTTAAAATTTCTAAGTAAAATTTACCAGCTGTACCAAATCCTACAATAAGAACATTCATTAAAAAAAATATTTAACCCTTTTTGAGAGTATTAAAAGTTGTTTTTTTTGTAAAATTATATTTTGGTGCACTTTGGCAACATTAATTCTTTTTATTACAGTGTAAAAACTATTAAATTTATCTGTTATTGATGAATTAACACCACTTCCATCAAAACCTATATTTTTGATTAAAGATTTATTGGGAAATATTATTTTTCTTTTCCTAATTAAATTATATTCAATAAATTTTAAAGACCATATTTTTTTATTTTTTTTTTCTGCTATTTTTTTTATTTGTGAAAATAATTTATCATTTTTTATGAAATCTTTTTTTGCCATACTTTTAGAACTTCTGTATTCATTCCAATCTTTGTAGGTTACAAACCAGCCCCAGGGTATAAAGTATTTAAAAAATAATGGATAAATATTTCTATCTTTAGCATTTTCTATTTCTGGTAATTGATACCCACAAATAGGTACAGTATTTTTTTTGTAAAATTGTCTTTTAATTATATCTAGAATAAATAAAAAAAATTCTTTTCTCGGGACACAATCATCTTCTAAAATTATTATATTTTTTTTTCTTCTAGCAAGGTTATCAATTCCAGATGTTATTGATTTAGCTAAACCTTTATTTTTATTAAATCTAATTAAATTTACTTTTAAATATTTATTAAATTTTGCCATAAATATTATTTCTTTTTGTAGAATTTTATCTTTTAGGCTTTTGGGGCCGTCTAAAAATAAGTTTATTTTTTTAATTTTATAGTCTTCTAAACTAATTAAAACTCTTCTTAAGTGCGAAGGTCTGTTATAAGCAAAAACTGCTATTTCTAAATTATTTGGTAATCTCATCAAACAATCATATCTTTTGTCATCTTATTCTTTATTAAATATTTCATTGCAAAGTCTGCAAGTTTCAAATCATGGACATTATGAATGTCTATGCCTGTTAATGAGTCTTCATTAATAATAAAATAAACTTTTTTTCCTATTCTTTTACCCTTTCGCCATAAATGTCCTCTAGAAGCTGAAGCTAATCCCGTGTCTTCCCTATAAAGTTTTTGACCAACTTGTCTTGAAGTATAGCTTTTCATCCAACTAGAAACCTTAGATGGTTTTTTACCTTTATAGTGCCAAAAATGTTTGTAGATACTATGGACTGAAAATGCACTTTCATATTTATTATTTTTCTTCAAGATATTAACTGCTTCCTTAATCCAGCTAATTTTTCTAAATATATTGGTTGAGGCTAAAAACACACATATATCAAATTTTGTTTGATAGAATTCCTCAAATTGAAGAAGGGCATTTTTCAATGTTTCTTCCGTAGTTGTTAGGTCTTTTGAAAACTTTTTATCTCTTAACATGGGAACTTCTGCACCATATTTTAAAGCAATTTTTGCTATATCGGGTGAGTCTGTAGAAACACAAACTTTATCACATACGCCACTCTTGATGGCTGCTTGTATGGGGTAATAAATCAGTGGCTTATTATTTATCTTTTGTAGATTCTTGAGTTTGAGACCTTTAGAACCACCTCTGGCAGGAATTATACAAATCACTTTTTTTTTCATTTATAAAATTAACCTTGATCTTTTAAACGATTTAAAGTTTTTAAAACCTCCATTAATCATGCTTGTTAATAGCTCATTTTTTAAAATTTCAAAAATATTTGTAACCCCCCTATTTCCAGCTGCAGCTAAGCCATGAATTGCTGGTCTTCCAACTCCAACAAAATCTGCTCCTAAAGACATATATTTTATAATATCACTTCCTTTTCTTACTGCACCATCAACTATTACAATCATCTTTTTATTTTTAAATGTTTTCTTTATATCTTTAATGGCATCAACACAGCTTATTCCAGAATTAAACATTCTTCCTCCATGGTTGGAAATCCAAATACCATCAGCTTTAGATTTTAATGCATTTTTTGTATCTTCAACTGTAACTACTCCTTTAACAATAATTGGTAAAGAAGAGTTTCTCTTAATGAATTTGATTAAGTTCCAATCATAGCTTGTTGCTAATTTAGGATTTGGGGAAATTGGATTTGTTCTTTTACCAATTTTTCTTGCATCATATCTAGTTTCTCTATCAGAATACCTGTGCGATCTTACGTTAGCGTCTATGCATACGGCTATTGCAACACATTTGTTTTTTTCTGCTGTAACAATTTGTTTTTTTATCCATTGCTTATCTCCGAATGGAAAAATTGTCCAACCTATGTAAGTATTTTTATTTGCTTTTCTGATATCAGATAACTTCATTCTACTTTGAGTTCCAAAAAAAGCTATTGTTTTTGCCTTAGCAACTCCTCTGGCCATCTCTATTTCACCCTCTTTGTGGAACTGTGTCTGATGACCCATTGGAGATAAAATAATTGGACTAGATATCTTATTTTTAAAAAAAATTGACTCAGTTGATAATGCATTAAATTTAGTAAGATGTGACGGTTTTATTTTAATATTTTTTAAATCTTCAAAATTTTTTAAATATGTATGGTTATCTTCTGCACCAGATTGGAGCCAATTAAAAATCTTTGTAGATATTTTATTTTTTACTATCTTTTCAGCCTCTCTGAGTGTTACAAATAATTTTTTGCTCATAAAATATTGTTAATTGATATCTTTATAATAGGAATTGTTGGAATGCATAAAAAAACTATATATATTAATTATTTTTTAAATACAAATAATGTCCTAAAAAAGACTTATCTTTTTTTAAATATAAATAAATTATAATGAAAATATCAATTTCAAATTAATGTGTGGAATAGCTGGCATCTCACCTTTTGAGAATGATAAAGACATTGTTGTGATAAAAAAAATGGTGAATTCTATTTGCCACAGGGGCCCAGACCAAGAAAATATATTTAAAAATCGTCTTGGTATTTTTGGTTTTTTAAGGTTAAAAATTATTGATTTATCAGAAAAATCTAACCAGCCTTTCATTTCAGAAAATCAAAAGATTCAAATATTTTATAATGGTGAAATTTATAATTACAAAGAACTGAAGGAAGCTTATTTTCCAAATTTAAAATTTAAATCAGATGGTGATGGGGAAATAATTTTATATTTATATGAAAAATTTGGAATGAATTTTTTAGATAAAATTAAAGGAATGTTTTCAATAGCGATAATAGATAATCAAATAGGTAAGATTTTTTTAATAAGAGATCGCTTTGGTATCAAGCCTTTATATTACAGATTAATTAAAAAAAAAATTTACTTTTGTTCAGAATTAAAAGGTTTAATGCAATCAGAATCTAAAAATGAAATTAATAAAAGTGAAGCATATAAATTTTTTAAACAAGGTTTGGTAAATTCTACAAACGAGACATGGATTAAAAATATTTACCAAGTAAAAGCTTCTCATTATTTAGAATTTAATGATGGCAAATTTTTAGAAAAAAAATATTATAAAATTGAAGACTCAATAGATGAAGATCTTGACAACCAAAAAAAATCATTCAAATTTTATATAGAGGAATTTAAAGAAAGATTGCTTAAATCTTTTGAGGAACACAACCGTTTTGATGTTACAGCTGGTGTGCATTTATCAGGTGGAGTTGATTCGGCAATTCTATCCGCCTTAATGAATTATAATAATAAAGATTATAGATCCTATACTTTTGATTTTAATGATAAAAAATATAGCGAGATAGATTATGCAAAAAAAATTGCCGAAAGTGCAAAGCTAAGTAATTATTCCACTATTTTGGATGAAAAAAGAATACCCGAATACCTGCTAAATGTTTTAGATAGAGAATTTGAACCTTTTTCCTCTTTAAGAATTTTGAGTCAACACAATCTATATGATAAATTTAAAAAGGATTGTAGAGTAATATTTGATGGATCTGGTGGTGATGAGATTGGCGCTGGTTACAGTTATTATTTAGCCCCATGGTATCTAGATAATATAAAAATATTTAACAAAGAAAAAATCAAAAAAAGATTTTATAGAAATGTCAATTTTATTAAAAATGAAACTTTGTCAGTTTCTCAGTTTATAAAAGGTTCTTTTGCTCAATTTAAAAGACCTGGATCATCCACAATAGACGGTAGTATGTATCAAAACAATTCTATCTACAGCAAAGAATTTCTTAAATTTAATGATGAGTTAATAATTAAAAAACCTTTCAAAAGTCATTTAAGAAATGCACAGTATGCTGATTTATTTCATTTAAAATTACCTAGATCTCTTAAATATGCTGACAGAAGCTCTATGTATAACTCTATTGAAACAAGAGTTCCTTTCCTTGATCATAAAGTTGTTGAATGGTCTCTACAAATACCAAGTAAATTTAAATTATTACAAAATCAACAAAGGATAATTATGAAATATCCATTTAAAAACTACGTTAATAATGAAGTTTTGTACCTAAACAAAAGAACTATTGCAGACCCACAAAGCAGTTGGTTAAAAACTCACCTAAAACCCATGTTTTATGACACTGTAAATTCTAAAGATTTTAACAATCATGGTTTTTTTGATAAAAAAAACATAATTAATTATTTTGAGAAATTTTTAAAATCTTCAGAACATTTTAATAGTTTTTTAATTTTTCAAATCTTAATAAGTGAACTCTGGTCACAAAATATTTTATTAAAAAATAAGATATAATTGATTGTATATTTAATAAAAAAATCTAATTTTTAATTACTTTTCCATTGGAGATAGTCAAAACTTCGTCACATATATCTAAAGTTTTTAATCTATGCGCAACAATAAAGATTATTCTATCTTTTTTTAGTTTTAATATCTCCTGAGTAATCCTCTCTTCTGTTGCGTAATCTAAAGCACTTGTGGCTTCATCAAAAACTATAATATCTGTATCAAAATAAAGCGCTCTTGCTATACCTACTCTTTGTTTCTGCCCTCCTGAAATCTTTACACCTTTCTCGCCAACTATAGTGTCATGCCCTTCTGGTAAACTATTTATAAAATCAAATAAATTAGCCTTAACTAAAACTTCTTTTAATTTATCAAAGTTTATTTTGTTATAATCTAAACCAAACGCAATATTTTCAGCGATACTAGTGTCTGTTAGATAAATTTCTTGGGGCACATAACTTGCATAATTTCCAGAAAAAGCAATACTTCTATCTAAGTCTAAACTGTTTATTAAAATTTTACCTTTCGAGGGTTGTAATAATCCTAAAATTAGATCAATAAAAGTTGTTTTTCCAGAACCTGACTCTCCTTTAATTCCATAGATTTTGTTTTTTTCAAATTCACAATTTATATCATTTAAAATTTCTTTAGTTCCATAGCTATATGAAAGTTTGTTTATCTCTATTTTCTTAAAATTGAATTTTTTTTCATTTATTTTATTTTGAATATTAAAATTATTTAATGAAAAATTTTTTTTTATAGATGCAATTCTTTCTAAAGAAGGCATGTGAAACCTGATATTATTTAAATTAGTATTAATATTTATAAATGCAGGCATTGTTCTAAGAATTATTAATACCACTAAAGATAAAATTGGAATTGATTCTTTTATGCTATTTTTATCAAATAAAATAAAAAGCAATACACCCGCTACAACAGACACTGCAAGAACTTCAAAAACTAATCTTGGTAATTTACCTATAATATTAAAATTGATTACAATTTTTTCTCTTAGATTCATCTCTTTAAAAACATTTTTTATAAAAAATTCATTTTTATTAATTAGTTTTAATATTTTTATTGAAGAAATTGCCTCCATCAAATTTTTCAAAGTTTTTTCAGCATTAATCTTTACCTGTACACCATATCTTTTAACTCTAGTCGCTATAGCTTTATAAAAAAATAATGATGCGATACTCATCGTCAAAAATAGTAAAGCTGCTAATTTAAAACTTGTAATTAACATTAATGTTAAAAGAAAAATTAAAGTAATTGTTTCTCTAAAAATAATTATTAAATTTACAATAAAATCTGATACTCTTTTAGTTTCTGCTATAACTGTGTTAACAAGAATTGCAGGATTATGATCTTTATGAAATCTATAAGGCATAAGTAAATATATGTTAAAAATTTCCCTGGAGAGATTAAGATATAAATTTTTCATCACCCTTGCCTCACAGTAATGAAAAAGAATTAGGATAATATTTTTTATTAAAAAAATCGTGATTAAAATTATTGATGCATTTATAGCTAATGTATTTAAGTCTAAAGATAAAATATAGTTTTTTATAAAATCAAAAGGAATTTTTTCTGCTACAGTTTGTGGTTCTGACACTATAGCTATAAAGCCTACCAAAGAACTTATGCTAATAGTTTCAATTAATCCTACTAAAACTGCAAAAAGAAAAATTATAAATAAATAAAATTTTTGTTTTTTGGAGGTTAAATAATTAACGTGTTTATATACACTTTTCATAAAGCTGACTTATTAAAACTACATCATTTAGTCAAGATTATGTTTTGCTGGTTGGTTTAATCAAAATTTTAAAATTAGTAGACTTATGATAAAAAATTAATAAAAATGCATTATATAAGTTTGTTTTAAACATATCATGAATATAAAATTTCCACAAAAATTGAATAAATTACAAATAGAAAAATTCTTCATAAAAAAAGGGCTGAGCAATTTAGTAAAGTTAAGCAAAGGACCAACAAAAAAAATAAATAATATGGTCCTTACAAATCCCTATAGACCTGAACTTGACGATTTATATTCACTTTATCAATTTATTATTCTCAATAAAAGAACAACAATATTAGAGTTTGGCTCAGGGTGGAGCTCAATAATATTTGCAATGGCACTTAATGAGCTTAAAAAAAAATTTAGTAAACAAGTTGAAGATTTAAGAAGAAATAATCCATTTGAGCTATTTATATTAGAAAATGAAAAAAAATTTCTTGGTATTACTAAAAAAAAATTATCTAAATTTATTAAAAAAAATAAATTACAAACAAAAATTAATTACTGCTTTTCAGATGTAATAATGACTAAGTTCAATAATAGAATTTCAACTGAATATGTAAAATTTCCTTTATGCAATCCTGATTTTATTTATTTGGACGGACCTGACCAATTTAATGTTAAGGGAGATATAAATGGGATAAGCACAAGACACAAGGACATGATGCCAATGGTTTGTGATATATTAAAATTTGAACACTTTTATACACCTGGAACAATAATTGTCACTGATGGTAGAGCTGCTAATGTAAAATTTTTAAAAGATAATTTTAAAAGGAAGTGGTCTTATAAAAATGATAAAAAGAATGATCAGCACATATTTTATTTAGATGATCCTTGTTTAGGTAGATATAATAAGCGTCAATTAGAATTTTATAAATAATAAGATATTTTTTAAGATTATTATTTAAATCAATAATTATAAAATAATGAATAAATTTCATAAAGAATTTCTTAAAATAAATAAAAAAATTTTAGATAATGAAAACAAAGAAATAAAAATTTTAATTGTAGATAGGGGAAGATTTTTTGACAGTTTAATTTATTCTATCTTGGGAAGTGCTTTTTGTAATAAAATTAAATCAAATGCAATAATAATATCTGACAAAAAAAACAATACCTATAAAAAAATTTTTAAGAGTTTTGGTTTTAATAATTTTTTTAATACCATTTATGGATATGGTATTTCAAATTTTAATATTATAACAAAAATAATAAAAAGTTTAATATGCTTAATCAGAGATTTGTTAATCATTAAAATAAATAGCCTTGATTGGTTTATAGAAAATTACAAAATACAAAATATACCAATGGGTGATTTGATCTATAATACTTATGTCCGGTACGATCACTCTTATTTAAAAAAGAAAATTGATATAAAATTTGTTAAAATATTATATAGTACCATATATAAAGCATCTCTATTTTTTGAAATAATTAATAGAAATGATTTAAAATATATTTTTGCATCTGGAAGTGGCTATGCATCAAATAATGGAGTTTTATATAGAATTGCATCATTTAAAAAAATGAAGATTGTAAAATTAGAAATCGTTAATGGTAATAGAATAGGATTTAAAGTTGTAAGAAATTATTTTAAATTTAATTCTAATAATTCTTTTTTACATATAAGTAATAAAAACTTTTTCAAGCAAGCTAACAATATTAAGTACACAAAATTAAAAAAGTTCATAAAAGAAAGAAATGCCGGAAAAATAAAGGGAAACTTTTCTAATCCAGGTGATTTAAAAAATGCCAATAAAAGTAAAATTTCTTGGAGTAAAAAGAAATTAATTGAAAAAATCTTTCAAAGTCAGGAATTTAAGAAAAAAATTGTAGTGATTGCAGCACATGCTTTTTCAGATGCACCACGGAATGAGGGACTAATAATCTTTAAAGACTATTATGAGCATTTAAAAGAAACACTAGATTATATAGAAAATAAAAAACTTAAAAATGTATTTTGGCTAGTAAAGCCCCATCCTTCTAGCGCAAGCTATAATGAAAGTGGTATCGTAGCAAAATTACTAAGAAATTATAAGAATGAAAACATAAAGGAAGCTCCTCAAAATTTAAGTGCAATAAATACTAACAAAATATGTGATTATGTTGTTACATCATGTGGTTCTATATCACTAGAGTTCGCAAATTCGGGAAAATATCCTATACTTGCTGGCAAAGCGTTATATTCAAACCTTGGATTTACAAAAGATCATATAACTAAAAATGAATATTTTAAAACTTTAGTAAAAATTCACAAAATACCTAAATTAAATAAAAAACAAATCCTTACATCTATGAAGGTTTTATTTGGACTTGAAAGTTTAACAACACATACTGTTCTTAAAAATAGTGATATATTTGATAATAAAGTTTTTAATATAATGAAAAAAAATAAAAATAATATTTTTTCAAAAGAGTTAATAAAAAATTTAAAAAAAATAGATTTTATTGAGGATAAAATGGTTAAAGACTTTTTATCAGTAAAAATAAAATAAAGTTATCTAAATTTTGGTTTGTACTGAGTTACTTTATTATTAATTTTGTATAACAGTGGATATTTTAATAACACTTTTTTAATTTTAGTAATTGAGAAATATTTTTTTTCATTTTTTAAAAAGAAAAAAAGTTTTGAAAAAAATTTAAAGTCTTGAATTGTATCAACAGTTAATCTATATTTTTTATCTAATAAAAATTTTTGTGGTAGTTTTATATTCTTAATTTTAAACTTTTTCTTACCAAGAGTATAAAAATAAAGTGTTGGATATTCTCTAAATATTTTTTTTCTCTTTAAGTTCTTAATTAATTTTTCAACTATTTTTAGCTTATTAAGCTTAAAAATACTTACATCTAAACCCATCGCTATTTTTCTTTTTTTAAGATCTCCAAAATTATTATTTGTTAAATAATCAGTATTTCTATCTTTTAAGTAAAAGCTCAACATACAATCAATCATTTTTGGATCTACTAACGGATTATCTCCTGTTAACCGTATTATTATATCGGCATTATATTCATCTCCAGCTCCAATTATTCTGTTAATAATATTTTTTTCACTTCCTCTATAAAAATTATATTTATTTTTTTTTAAAAAATTTTCTAGTTTATTGTCTTTTTTGTTTTTTGTTGTAGCCACCACAATTGAATCAATTTTTTTAGAATATTTTAATCTTTCAAGGATAATTTTTAAAATTTCCCTTCCTTGAATTTTCATCAAAACTTTATTTGGTAATCGTTTTGAGTTTAGTCTCGCTTCTACTATTGCTACAATCTTTTTTTTCATTATCTTTATATAAAATTATTTCATAAAATTAATCAAAATCTTTTGAATTCTTTCAAGACCTCGTCCATCAATTATTTTACAATTATGTTTAAAGTATTCTTTTTTATTCATTTTATAATATTTATTCACAAGTAAATTTATTTTTTCTTTATTAGTATCTTTAAATTTTCCTGCATTAATAATTGATTTTTTTTTATCAAAATATTTAATCGCGTATTTTTGATGGTCGTAGTTTTCAATAATAATTGGTAATTTACCTGTAGATATTGCCTCAAACATTACTGTTCCTCCAGTACAAACACATACATCTGATTTTTGAATTAAACTATATAGATCTTTAATACCAGTTTTTAACTTTACATTTTGATCTTTTATTTTAAAGATTTTATTGTTCTTATTAACACCTGGGCCAATAATAGTATCAATTTTAAAATCACCCAGCTCCAAAAAAAGATTTGTCATTTTAAATAAAAAGTTTTTGTAATCTGCGCCTCCACTAATTATCAAAACTTTTTTCTTCTTGTGATTAGCAAAAAACAATTTTTTTTTATATTTTTCATTCAATAAAATGAATTTCTCGCCCTGAAATACTTGTAATTTTTTTTTCGTTAATATTTTTTTTTTAGTAAAAAAAATACCATTAATTATTATTCCTTCATTAAATATATTTGTATTTATTTCATCAAAACTAATTATTTTACTAACCCCACACTGCTTTAATTTAGAAACTAATTCTTTTTCTGCTCCTAGTGTATCAATTACAAATATATCGTTTGAATTGAATTGAATTTTTTTTAGAATTTTTTTAGAATATAAAATAATTTTGTCTTTAGAATTTTTCTTTAGGTAGTCAATTCCTACTTTGTAATTTTTAGATAAAAAAACGTAATTAAATCTTTTATTAAAATTTTTTTTTATTGCATGGTGTATTCTTAATGTTCTTATAAGATGACCAAACCCTGAGTTCTTTCCATGATCTGCATCTACTCTAAAATAAACTGTTTGCTTCATATTAGTTTAATGCTAAATATCCATTCTTATGTCAACAAATAAAAAAATCTCCCGTTTTGAAGTGAAGTTTTCAGAAAAAATTATAGATATAATTAAAATTTTTGAAAAAAATAATTGCAACTTAGCTGTTGTAGTGGATAATAATAAAAAGTTTATGGGCGTTATTACCTCGGCTGATATTAGAAGGGGTTTTTTAAAAGGGTATACATTTAAGAGTTCAATTAAAAATATTTTTAATTCAAATGCTTTATTTATAAAAGGAGTAGTTAACGAAGATAAAATTTCTAATATTATTTCTTCTAAGAAATTTCCAGAAATTGATCCTGCCCTTATCCCATTTATAAACGAAAAAAATAAGCTTTACGATTTAGTTAAAAAAGATGAGATTTTTAATTATCCTAACAAAACTAAAGTAAATATTTCGCCAAGAATTTTGGTTATAGGTGGTGCTGGGTACATTGGTAGTGTCCTTATTGAAAAACTAGTTGCACTAAAATATCAAGT
>TARA_B110000858_G_scaffold198454_1_pt1 | contig 18893 bp, 9 predicted proteins | sample TARA_B110000858 | Tara Oceans TARA_B110000858 (sample SAMEA4398247) | marine metagenome | biome: Polar Biome; feature: [SRF] surface water layer (ENVO:00010504); material: water (ENVO:00002006), including particulate matter (ENVO:01000060) such as... | depth 5 m | reverse complement strand
GGGGGGGGGGGGGGTCTTTACCAACCAACCGGTCTTTATTGCACGAATGGGTCAGGAATTAGTTGGCGTCATAGTACCCGCGATTGTATGTTTCAAACATTGGCATTCGGCGAATGCTTCTGGCGTTGCTTTCCCGCGAATACTTGGCAAATGCCTTGTTGACCACAGTGTTCTTGGACGCGACATTTGCACGAATGTTGGACTGGCCATTCATGGACCGGTCATAGAATTCTGGTGCTAAGATTGCGTTGACCAATCTTTCCGACGGCTCCAGCTGCGGATCCTGCGGCTCCTGCCCCGGTTCCGGGTTCATTGTTTTGTACACAATTGCAAACAGTGTCATAATAGTGAGATACTTTCTGATTGTGAACCTTTCCCCATGAAGCGTCCAAAGAGCTGCATTAAACCATTCGATATTATAACCTTTTCTGAACAGGTCCTTGAAAAACTGTATCGTTCCAGGAGAGCTGCGATCAGCTGCCGCCAAATCGCCAATGCGATCGTTAGGTCCTGCCATGTTTTCCAAACGTGCTTCAATTTGAGAAATCATATCTTTTACGGAGGGCTTACGAGTTTCCATATTTTTAAACTTTGTTCAACTTCTTTAATAGTGGCACACCGTGTTACATTTATCTAAGTTAAGTCAACGGTGTGTTAGTGGGATCACCGTTACTTAACGTTGTATTGGGTAGCAAATTGGCACGAACGCTTTGAAGCAACGTCAATACCCGTGCACGCTACAGCAGTGTCTGCACTCGCTTAAGGTGCCGGTGCCCTCCGCGGAGGGCTTCTTGCAGCTCTTGCAACACGAGCTTGTTGTTCTTCTGTGTCGACTGCTAAGCGGCGTCTTCGTGCACTGGCCGCGGGAGTGCGGTTAATCACTCCTTGCATGTCTGCTACCAATTGATTTACACGTTGTTCCCACTGTCGTATGTCTGTGAGTAGAACGGAAACAATGCGACACTTTTGTTCCAGATCAGTAACTCGTTGCACTTCACTTTCCCTTCTATCAAGAAGTTTTTCGTGTTCATCGGAAAGTATCAAGAATCGACCTTGGAGCAGATTAGGTACTCTACACGTGTAGTTGAGTTCCTGATGTTTGTCATCAAGCTTTTTTTTCTCGCTCTTAATGTGACCATTCAGGGTTTCCGCGCTGTTTAGTTCCAGATAACCATTCTGCCTAGCAGGCACGTATCGATATTGCGAGTCTAGCAAGGTGTACCAGAGCGCGGTCGCAACCAGAAAGACATGCCACAGCTTTAAAGAATTCACCCAAATGTCGTCTCTGCCTAAATCCGTTATGGCAAGGGCAAGATGTTCCACGAATGATAGCACGCTGGTGGGTAATACCGTTTCGAATGCACCCTTCACAGTAGATGGCCAGATTGTTTTATCGTTCAGAAACGATTTAAAGGAAAACGCGCCTGTAATTGTATCTTGACAACGATTCACATTCCACACGTTTGATGGGGTTAGCTCACCGTACATAAAACGCGTAAAACAAGCGGTGGTGATAAAGTTACACGCCGGCGTCAGCAGCATGTGGTGATTGGAGTTGATCAATTTTTGGGGAGCAAGCGAATAAAGAGTCCAGAAAAAAAAGCCGGTGAGGCCTTGCCCAGCAAGTTTAGCTTTAGGCCACGGTTCCTTAAAGACTCCAAATGTCCTTTCCAGGTCAGTTAAAACCCACCAGAGTGACGTTGCGAGCACAGGGTTGTAATATTCTCCAGACACTCTGTTGCTGATCATGCAGAAGCCAAGAGTAGTCGACGCCATTGTTCGGATGACTGAATATTCATAAATGTACCGAGCAAGATGTACCAACCTTTTTTCAGAAACGAGTTGAGTAATGAATTTTGCATTTGCGTATGCGGGTTCCCAAACCTCCATGTATTTCTCGTACATGCCAGTAAACTTGCTCGGCGCCGGGTCACCTGGTGCTCCAATGTTCACCGACACCGGCGTGGAAAGATTGTAGCTTGCTTCCACCCCCCTAAACTCTTCGTTTTGTGGCGACACGGCGTCGACGCCGTCGACGCCGTACAAGGTTGGTTCATCTTTCAAGACGATATTCTGGCGCTGGACCGGTGTCATATTGTTAACGCATTTTATATTGGTCTCCAATGCTTGCAGTAAGGAATTGGCAAACTCTTCCTTCATAATCTTTGCATTTTTATAAAAAAGAAATTCCCCGTAGAGCTGCATCAAGATAATTTGGGTGTCACAATCGGTGTAATCTTTGGAGCAGAGTTCATTCACTTCCTTGAGTGTTTCAATGGCCACATTTGAAATGCGCTCAAAAAACGACGCGGTTGGTTCTTCCTCCATTTTATAGTCTTGTGTTTCTGTGCTTAACTCTAACCGTTTCAAATTCTTCTTATCTAACCAACTTCAAGAGTGGTCAGAACTACAAAACACGCTTCGGAAAAACGCACCGCTTTGTAATTTGAAAAGTTCTTCGCAACTTTCTTCATTTCTTTTGACAGATTTACCACTTTTTCTTGTTGCCCATCGGTTGTCAATTGTAACTTGACGTCAATTGTTATGCCTGGCAGAAGCGGATACAGCATTGCCATGGCCACACCCAAAGCTCCCACGAGAGCGAGCCGCGAATCTGGTGCAGAATCTTCTGTAGTAGTTGGCAAAACATTAAATTGAAATCTCTCACCTGCATCACGAACCTTCTGGTTCGTGGATGTCCTCAACTGTGCACGTTCATCACCAAGCAGGGTTTGCAACTCTTTCTCAATCCCATAGACGTCTTCGATCATTTCAAAGATTCTTAATCTAAAATCAATGCGTTTATTCCAGTAATCCAACCACTGCAAAAATGTCATTAGCGTTTGCGCGCCCGGCAAGACACGGTCACGTGTCGCAATTGGAGTATTGAATTCTTTAATTTCTTTAAATTTGACCCATTCACCCCATGTCATTGATTTGTCGATTTTCTTGAGAGTAAAAGCAAGAGTATTCTCACCAGGCGCCTTCATCACGCGATACGCATCAAAGGCATCTGATATTTTCTGGAAAATATTCTCGACCAATTTATCAAGATACTCAACCAGTTGTGTAACGTTGCGATCGAATCTGGATTGTTGCGTTTTCAAAAAAAATGGAAGCGCAAAGTTGTCAAAAGATCGTCCAGTTCCACCATGAGGCATGTTAAAAGTGAGCACGATTGTATCAAACTCCGCCTTGTCTTTGCAGCAGGACAGAGATGCCATGACGGCTTGCACTACTCGTTCCACGTTCCAAGAAAATGAAGACACGCTTGACGCCACGTCGGCCGACCACTGGTTGCGTTTATTATGGCACGCCGCTTCCTTGACTTTGGTAGCAATGTTCTCGTGGTTGGTGTCGTTGGTGTATTTGGCGTCCTTGGTGTGGGTATCTCCTTTTAAAGCAGGCGCACTGCTGGCCAGGTAAGTTGCACAAATGCTTTTGCCACCATCGTTTCTTTTTACCAGTATCATGTTGGGGTGGACCGACTCTACTTCTCGAAGAAGTGGGTCGTTGACGCATCCAATCGTGGGCCTAAGGTCAATTGTTATTGCGCGATCACTATTCTCATGGTCAGAGCTTTCCTCAACGCGAAAACCTTCTAGGGTTTCAAATGCCAATTTTAGGTCCTTACAGAAGACCGGAACTGTTCCAAACAGTGGCGCGGCAAACGGAGGAAAAGTCGGTGCAGGTGTTGCGTCCCCAAACCCAAATGGAACGTAAAATGTGATGAAATCGCCATTCAGTTCTAAGGCGCAAAGCTGTTTTGAAACCTCGTCGATGTCGACAAGCTGTGATTCTTTTGCACTGATATTCTTAATGGCTGAGCTAGGATCTGTTCGTAAACCCGCCATTCGGAAACGCATTGACGCGACGATTTCCTGTGAATTTCCTTTTCCTACAAACGTTCGTTGCTCTGGAGTTCGGTTATTCATTTCTGAAACATCGTTGTCCGTGAATGTGCAGTCTGCTTCCAGTAAGAGCGTTGATGGATATGCGGATGTAATCGTGTTCACCACCCAATCTTTGGTCATCAGTTTTTTGGAGCGCAAGAAAGCGACCACGCCGTCGTTGCGGTAGCCAAAGAGCGACTGTGTTGGTTCGTGTGGTAGCCGTGTCGGAACCGACCGCTCAAATTCCGAGGCTGCCCGCACAGCAGTGTGCGCACAGTTGCGTACTAGCTTTGCCATTTCCCAGTGCACATTGGCGTATTCCTGCTTAAAGAGGACGCGGTCGAGAATGAGACCGGCATCCCGACCCGGCTGAGTGGCCACCAGAGAAATGTCTGCGCGATTGGGGGTCGCGTTTTCACCAGCACTGTATTCATTTTCCATCGCGATGGATCCACCGACGAGCTTCAGCAAGTGGTCTCCCGCGGCACTAAGTCGTTTCGCAGCTCTCGAGGAAGCCGTCTCCAACATCTGAACCTGTACCTGGTCTGACTTGTGCATCTCGACCAACTCGTCTATCCACAAGTCTCCGAATATCTGGCACGCTAGCAAGTCGGCATTGGTATTGCGGAGCCCCATGACCTCCAGAATAGACTTTTCACAGTTCTGATGAGACCTCCTTGTCACCAGGCGCAGTCGGCTCATGGTATGCTCAGGGATCGACACTGTGGCTGTAGCAAATTGTACGTCTACGGGGGTGCACAGGACGAGCGTGGAGTAGCAATTGGCGCTTCTCAGTAATTTAAGATTCCACAGATCGTCTCGTTCCTCGTCAGGTTTATGGCTGCCTATATTTTCGCACAGACACTCCAGCGAAACCTGCGAGATGATCGACGACTCCCATTGTGGAACAAGCCGCACTATCGCGATGGAGCCCTGGCGCATGGTTTCCGTCATCATTTTAATTGAACTCTCATACGCCGACTGCTGCCTCACGAAGATTCCATTGACCAGCGCTTCTGACGAGTGGTTGATTCCTCCTTCCGGTTGAGTCCCAGCCACAAACAGGACCCGGGAATTGACCGCGCGGACGCGCTGCGGCAGTTTTCGCACCGAAAAAACAGATTTCGGAACTTCTGGTATCCCAGTATCATCAAGCGCTTTCTTCATTTGGTCTAAGACATTGTCGACAATTCCTCCAGACTCAAAGAACGGGCGTTTCAGTTTGATGCGCAGGTTTTCCTTGATTTTCACAAATTGATTAAATCTTTTCCCGATGTCAGCTTTGCTCAATTGGTTGATCTGAACCAGCAGGCTTTTTGTGTTGAAGAATGATTTAAAATCAAAATTGCTTGCCTTTTCTATTCTTGATCTGATTACGGTCACCCAACTAGACGCGACGGTCGAGTTTTCAACGTGGTAGTCGTACCAGGTGAGTTCGTTTGCTCGTGTTTTGTCGGATGTGAAATCATCGACAAGCTTGCAAAATGCAATGATGGCTTGGCGTGCTCTAAGAATATCATCAATGGCTCCGGAAGCCGCCGCTGCCAACTCACACCGGTCTTCTCGTTGGCAGCAAATCTCGTGATATTGAACACCAGGGTTGCACGACATTTGATCGTCAATTGAAATATTAATGCGCGTCGTTACGGTTGAGATTCTTGTAATTATCATGTGGGCTAGGTCAATTTTGGGATTCTTGTCGTCTAAAAGCCAATTCCACATCACACGTTCCCTTTTTGCGTGAACGTCACGTTCTTCATTTTCCTTCTTGTATGGTTCGCGACTAATAAGTTGCCCTAGGTTTCGGCGGATTGTAAGAACTTCCAGAGTTTCCGAAAATTCGTTGAGTGTCATTGAGACGGGCGAGTCCTCAACGTCTGGATCTTTGGTTATCCATTCTTCCACGGCGCTCCAAACAATTCCACCTGTAGTGCCTTTAAAACCAGCAACAACGGTCTTTTGCACAGTCTTTGATTCTTTTGTGCACGTCAAAAAAGCCTGGACCGCCGCATTCATGGCCATGAAGGCCCAAACTTGAACACCCACATGCCCCTTCATTCCTGCTACAAACTTCAGAATTATTGGTAGCGTCAGCCTATTTACTTCGCAAATGGATTTGAAGTTAGAAACCCAAGTTTTTGAAAGCCTTTTGCTGTTGTCCATGATTCTAACCTTGGCTTGTGGTGAATAAGTAAGCGGGTACGGGGAGCGCACCACGTTGCAGCGCACGTCGGAGACTCGGTGTGGCACCAGATTTGTTTCTCCCAGGATAATGGTGTCTCCTACTTGTTCGCCTCTGTCTTCGGAGACTTGCAGCAAGCCAATCGTTACAGATTCCAACGAGTGCTGCCCGTCTTCTACAGCCGCCACAAATGCCAGAGGTGAGAATATACGAGTTCTAGTATTGTTATCAAAGTGCAACCCCTTGTGCCAATTTAATGTGTGCACAAAGACACCATCGTCAACTCGTTGTGTGCCCACGGAGTGTAAACCATCAATAAAGAGTTGCACTTCGCCTAAACGTTTGCGCAGCTGCACCACAATCTGGGGTTTGTTGACAGCGGCAATTACTTTCTCGGGCTTGGGCGCGTCTTCTGCCCGCAACTGTGGAATTGTTGTGTAAGTTGGGTTGAAGTCATTCAGTGTCGCAACCGCACGGTTTTCCAAATTCAGAGGATGCTTGTCATACACCGATGTGGTGTATCGATCTTGGAAGAGGACATCATCCGCACTCATGGTATGGCTACGCCGCCCACTATTATCCCCTGGCGTGATGCTTATGGATGGCCCACTAGCGTGACTGGTGTGACCAGTAGTGCGCCACCAGTGCGTGTGTTTGATAACTGCTTTTTGTGGCACCTTATAGAAAGATAGCTGTCACACACTGCTCAAGGTGCGCGTTGGAGTTTCATGCAAAAAACTAAAAGTGAGCACGCGCTGTATTCGGAGTTTGTGAACCGGTCACTCCTCGAAGTGCGGAACGGGTTAAAATTAGACAACTATGCCGCCGGAAGCAAAAAGCGGAGCGTTTTTGACACTCTCGAAACCTGGAATGGTCGCAAAAAACAAAAAGTGGGAGAGTTTCCCGCCGCAAAAACAGTAATAGAGGGTCGCTTCATTCTCGGCGGCGACGACTCCGCCTATATTGCGAGCGGACTTTCCGTGCTGTGGTCCACAGTGGGGTGCAACGAAGCGGACAAATCCGAAGACGAGCTTGCACTCGCACCGGCCACACTTTACTCGCCCGACTCGTTGAATGGTATACGCCAAGGTCTTATTGTGGCATTTGAAAAAAGCCACAATGAATTGCGCGATCAAGCACCGGAAACTCTGAAAATTCTGTTATCCTCATTTATTCCGATGGTGAATATCTTTGAGAAAATGGGCGACTTTGAATTGAGCAAAAAATCGTTAGAAATTATCATCAATGATCTGAAATTGAAGAAGCCCTTAACAGAAGCGTCCAAAACTGAAATCTTAAAGTTCTTGATCCGGGTGAAACGCATCTGCAATCCGATGGTGTTTGGCAGTGAACACAGTCTGGCAGGTATGTTGCTGAAAATCAATGCACTGTCGGTGGAAGCAACGCGTCATCAACACTCGGAAGGATGCGACGCGGTTCAATTCCAACACGTTGTTGTGGAAATTCTTCTTAAGGCTGAGAATAAGCAAATTCTCGAATCATGGCGGCGTATTGAGGGTGACGCGAATAGTATCGATAATCTTGACAGACCGAAATTGCAGGCACTGAGAAAACAATTGGAAAGCCTAATTCAAAAATTGGATGAAAAAGTGGATGAAATTACAAAAAAGCAAAAGGGTGAGGAGGAGCAGAGTGGAAACAGTAACATTGATCAACAAAAAACCAGATTTGAGATTTTGACTTTCAGAGAAAGGATTTCACAATACATGAAGAATGTGGACGAAAAATTGACGAATTCTTCCACAAGCACTACAATGACACAACCTGAGGTCGTTTCTGAATACCCTGTGGCCCTTTCCCAGCCCTCACCTAGGCGGTTTGGGTCACAACCAGATCCGTATAACTGGGTCGAAAGTGCAATCTTGCGTGGACTCGTGGGACAGCGCGGCCCGACGGAGACAGCTACACTTTCCGACGCCACGAGTGACAAAGAGCTACCGTACACGCTTCCAAGTGCCGAAGAAATGGTCCAGTCTGTGCTTCCGGCGCACCTACTTGTCCAGTCGATTCCGGATGCCACCGAAAGCGAAGTCGAACACGCAATCAGCAAATGCCAAGGAGAAACTCCAACCACATTTTTCGTTGATTCACCCGCGACTATCATAGAGTGCGTCGCGCTTTTCCAAGACAACGTTGCAATGATCGGAAAGACGCCGGCCAGCGATCTTCCCGAAGTGAGGTGCGGCGTAGAGGTGCCACACGAAGTGCGCTGGATTCCCCAGGGACCACGCGCTGTCACAATGGCAAAAGTGGCCGTTCTGGAGCACGCAATTGCCCGCTGCAAGCAGATTTGCGATTGCGAAAAATTGAAATTATCATCCAAGACCAAAAATGCACTGCTTCACGCCGCCACGTCGCTCAAGATGCAACAGATGGAACCGCTCTACGAGCTTCATGAGGCAGTCGAATTCCAAGACGACCCGCACCCACTCGGAACGACAGAACGTTTTGTCACGCGCCCCTGTGCAATTGTGCGTGGAACACTCTCCTTCTCTACCGAAGCGGGTGTGGAACTCCTTTGCGACGACCACGTGTGCGAGTCGTCGCTCACCCACGACGCATCTCTGGCGCAGGACATGAAGAAGAATGCTGCAGCAACCGCTTCGCTGCGCAACAACCTCAGAAGACGGGGACTGTCTTCTAACATATACGTGGCACCACCCTCGCGCAATCTCGCGTTTATTCCAGCACCTAAGTCGACTGGGGCTGGGACTGGAACGCCAGGAGGACTGAGTTCTGGTGGTAACCCACCTTATGGTTCGGAAATGCTCTCATCCAAAATTCACAGCTTCGAGGAGTATCGTAAAAGGGCCAACCAAGCCATACTGGCCTTGGCGGCTATCCAAAGTTCCAATAACGGTGCTAACTCAATTGATGCCGTGGATGCGTTTATCGACTTGAACAAGAATTTAAAAAATGGGGAGGTTACCGCGCAGACGCGACGCGATGGACTGTGGACGGAGATGCACAGACACTCTGCAATATCACAGGACAGGCTGTGGGTGTTCATACGATTATTGGGAGGCTGCATCGGTGGAAACGTGTCGGAGGTTATAACTATGGCGGACGATGCGACACTGAAGACCGCCAAGGCAATTCAGGATCAGCGTTTGGAAATTGCAAAGCGAGTGACCGAGATACAGTCAAAGATCGTCGAAACCGTGGTGTCGTCTATGCTCAAGAACAGCACCATGACGATGAACTACTCCGCGGAGAATAAGAACATTGCCGTCATCGACGCTGAAGCAAAGAAGGAGTTGAGTGATCTGGCGTCAGGGGTAAGTGGCAGGCCATTCTTTGAGGCGAACGTGGCTCTTAAAAATTTGACACATCCCAAGGGAACCCCACCAAGTCTCCAAGAGGTGCTCTCCGGACTGGCCAACGTGGGTTCCCAAATGCAGACTAATCTAGAGAGCACACTCATTGAGTCCAACAGCGCATCAGTCTCGTTGGTGGAGCTTTCGCACCCCTCCAACTCTTACTTCGTCTCCATGCGCCCGGACGCTCTGGCTGCTATCCGAGGGGCTCATGAGAAACTCAACTGCGAGTTAAGCCAGTTTAGATCCTTGCGCAGGTTGTCACTGTGGGAACTCGTTGAGGGAGGATGCGAAGTGCTTACACACCGGTTTGCAGAGCTGTGTGGGTTTATACTAGTGCAATCGAGATCATCCACCGGAGTGAGCGCGATGTACGTCTCTCACCAAAGCATGTACACGAACGCGCAACAGGCAAGGGTATCTTTGGCAAGGCTCACTTCGGTGGCTCGCGTTTACGCCATGCGCGTTCCCGCTCCAGATTTTGAGTGCACCTATTCAGAGACCAGCGTGTCCCGATCTAATACGCTCACGTCTGGAGAGAGAGTGCGAGACATCGACATTGCCAGGACGCGCTAAGAGCGCCGCTGCACTTAGCGCTTCGCGGCTGGACTGCAGGTCGCATACAAACTCCGCCACCGCATCGGTTCTCGACGCTTTCCTTTTTTTCCAATTTTCGGCAAGAGTTGGGATTGCAGTTCGGTAAAGCAGAGCCTCAAGCACACCGATCTGCATACCGATGAAATCTCCAACCAGAGCGTTGGATTTGTGGACTTCTTTCAATTTCTTTACGACTGGATAATACTGGGCTCTGATGTTGGTGAGGGCATTCTCATCTGCATCGCTCATTGGCACGAACGACAGAACATCCTTCACCCCAGCGGTCATAGCAGCGATGATCATTAACGCGGCGACACCACTGGGGTAAGTGTACTGCGTGGCGGCCTTGTACAAAACCTCCTGTGACTTCAGAAACGGTATCAAAGACTTCCGTTCTTGCCCAAGGGTGTTTGCCCTGCCCACAAATGTCGACATTTCATCCCACATCTCACCATTGGACAAGAGTGCTTTTAGTGCATGGCCATAGATAAATTTCTCCTCACTGACCAAATCTCTGTAAATCTGTAGCAATTTTAGACGATCGTCTCTGGTGGTGATGGCGTTCGTGTAACCCCCTGCAAAAATACGACAAGCTTCTTCGTTCTCTAAAAAGCACATGAACGTTGTCAGCGAGCGCGTCGTCGTTGTCGTAGGGTTGCCATCGGTAGTAGTAACTTTTGATTTTACAAAATTTATTACGTTGTGGAAGATGCTTTTTTCCTGTGACGGTAAATTCAACAATTCATTCCAAAAATTCTTGTTCGTGTTGTCGTGGGCAATGTTCCCAACCGCGACCATGAAAACGTTGAAACCCTGAACCACGCAAGCCGTCAACTCTTCGCGTTTCTTAGGATCACGAACCCTTGCCAAAAAAGCGGGATGCGTGTTGGCAGTCCACTTGAAAACGCTCATGTACTTGCGGACAACATCTGCATTCGTACCCAAAAGTATGTTGTTGCGCATCTCGTTTTCTTCTATCTCGTTTACATTCAAGTCGGTCCAACTTTCATTAGGGTTAAACTTATCTTTGTGTGTGGTCGTCAATCGACCAATACACGCAAGTCCAATGATCTCGCAGAACGGCCAGAAATTTCTCCGGTGCATTACAATCGGTTCAGCGTACCCAACAACCGTTTCCCCAGAGTTTATCACGGTGCCTAATTGAGCCACCATGTCTTTCAGTACAGGGTTGATTTGATTAAGAAACAACTTGCTGTGAACCGACCTCGGTTTGACCAACTGTAAAATGAGTTGAATGACACATTTCCTCAAATTATGTAGTAATATTGTTTCCTCAGGATTGTACAACCATTCGTTCTGTAGTTGCGCGGCGAGTCCCCTAACGTAGTAGTCGTAAAGGTGGGTCAACGTGTTTTCTTTGACCATCTCTTCCAGTCCCTGTTTTTGAAATGATAAGCAGTACAGACAGATCACCGCTACTCGTTTTGCAAAGTCAGTTCTCCACCATTGAGTGTGATCAAACGTGGTTTTCGCAAACTTGGTAGTAGCAAACTCGGTTAAGACTTTGATTGCTTCTTGATCGGAGCCCACGAGGCTGGCGTTTTGGGCAATTGGCCACTCTAAAAGTTTCCAGAAATCTTCAGTTGGTGCATTTAACCTGTTTCCGAGCAGGACGTCAAAATTGTTCTCACTCTTTTTTATTTCTGACATGAGAAATCTGGCCCTCTTGACGGTGGTCTCAGGGTCACTGGTGTGCAAGACTTCTAAGCGCATTAGCTCGACAAACAGCCATTTTAAGTGGTCGACGTTGTTGTCCTCCGGCCACTGAAACTCATTTTCCAATTCCAGTTGACTTGTTGCGGTTCCTGGAACGCGCATGGATTTTAATATTTCTTTTGCGCATTGAAGAGAATACGGCTCGTCGGATCGGGTCCGAATTATTTCTTCCAGCAGGGTTACCACCCACTTCACGACCTGTTTCTCAAGAAGACCACCAATCGATTCTGAAACTATTCCGCGTGGCCACCCAATCCCCTTAACTTCATCCATTTCAGTGGTCTTCCGTACGACTTTGAAAGACGGGTGGATCATTGCTTTCAAAACGCGAATCGCGTCATTTGACACAAACCATGGGGCTACCGGATCTTTGACAAAACCGGGTGCATTCTTCAGTCTCTCGTTCCTATCAACCCAAAAAGGTAGCTCCTGCGCGTGGTGCTTAACCTTAACCAGGTCGTCTTGCAGTATGAACTTCAGCTTTGGCAGTATCCAGTGCGCCTTTGTGGAAAGGGTGAATACGTTCGTTTGGTAGGCCTTCACTGACGTTTTAGTGCTGATAAAAGAGTTTGCGTGCTGCGTGAAAATGCGCATTGCACGCAACGCCACCCGTCCGACCGGTTGCAAATGATCACCCTTGATAATTTCCGCCACGGCAAGCAAGAAGCCACTTTGTTGGAAAAGGATGGCTAGGTTTTCGTCGATTCCCGCCACGGTCGAGAACTTGAAAATGTTCACAAAATAAAGAATTATATATATATTGATCAGTGCGTCCCTTGAAGCGGCCCATTTTCCCTCGTAGAAGAGAAGATCGCCGTTTGGAATCTCGACTTTCAGGAATTTGGTTACGTAAACCATTTGACCGAGCGCATCATCCCAAAGCCGCAGAACGTCACGGTCACCGATTAACCATTGCTCTATATTCACCAAGGTCTGATCAAGTTGCGCATACCACCAAAGTTTGAAACCTAACCGATCTTGGAGAATTGAATCCAATGATTGGCTGTAATCCGTGGCTAAATCAAACTTCGTGAACAACTGTGCCACATCATCCGCTTCATGGCTACTTGAAGAGTTTATAGACCGGTCGCTTGTCTCTACAGGTTCTTGTTCTTGGGAACCGTCATTGGTTCCTTCACCAACCCCCGTTTGCAACACGAGTCGCGACAAATCGGGAAGCATCTGTGCGCGCTAACGGTCACACCGACAGTGGTGTGAATTGTCCTTATCAATTTGACATTTAACTGAAACCGCCACTTCTGTGCTGTAATTATAATAACCAGTTAGTCGCACTCAAATGAAGAGATAACACGCGCGTTCATGAAAAAGTCTGCAGTAAATGGAGTTCTCTTGTCTCAAGACTCAAGTGTGCACTCAGACGATATAGATTGTGATGAACCAGACGAGGTCTGTGGCACTGAAGGCAATGTCCTAAGCGCCATTGCTGTATTCTCCGCGTCCATAGTTCTCGACGCACTAATCGCGCTACCTACAACTCTTGCGGTCGACGTTGCAACTTCCTTGCGCACTACGGCGCTAGTGCTGGTAGCACTGGTAGCTTCTCCGCCCGTGGATGCCAATTTGATATTCGAGCAAAGGGGTTTGGCGTGCGCGCTGCTTGTCACAACTGCATTTGTGGGATTGCACAGCGGTGGAGTAAATGGGCGCATCGCGGATTCCCTGTATTCATTGACGTGTGGATGGTCAATACTGCTTATATTCTCCGTTTCTCCCCCCAAGCCGAAGGAGCGCGGACACGACCCAAAGGGAAAGAGGGAGAATATCACGGCACTGGCTGCGGCATTTTTGGGTTATTCGGGTGCGCGCATACTGAGAGCTGGACTTTACCATTCCGGCGAGGTTTCAAGATTTTCATCCTCACACGAGGACATAGAGTCCCAAGGATACGCCATAGCCGACGACCTTGTATCGAGCACGCTCGCATTCGGTGGGACTCTGTGCATGTGCGCAGCGGCTATTATACTGGCAAACCACGATTCCATTTACGATGAGGGATGCAAGCCCGTGACGTCTGTCGTGGCACACATCTCCATACTGATATTCATATCCGCGTTCATTGTGCAGATCGCGTGCTTTGCGCGCCTGGATGAAATGGAAGTTCTTTTTGGAGAAAGCGCTTGCGTGGGCGAAGTTGACGTGTGCTACAACGCCTTCAGGGCCAGAAGGCTCTACACGGCAAACTCAAGCCCAGCACCGCTCTGGGCGTGTGCGGTTGGACTTACAATATTCTCCTTTCCGCACGATAACCGCTGCCGCACGCGGCGCGAATACTTCTCGTATGCGATAGAAACGGGCGATCGGAATTGCGCAATCGGGTCCGGCCACTTGTCCCTGTTTGCAAGCTTCGTTGCTGTCTTGGTGGTCTACGTCTACTCAGACTCTGTGTGGCGTGCCACCGAACTGGTGCTGCTCTTCTTTTCAATACCCGCTGCGTGGTACTCCTCCACCTGGATTTCTTGCGCCCTTCATGCTACAGGCATGCTCATGTACACGGTGGGGCGGCTGGGAAGCCCTCTGGGATTTGACCTCTCATTTCTGACCCACTGGTTTGTGATGGCAACAATTGTCATAACGGTGTGCTTGGCACTGACCACCCTCGTCAGCTGGTTGCTTTACTCCTCGTGTGTGTCAACAGGGCGCTACATTGCGTGGATAGAGAATTCCACGGCAATCCTGGTCGTGGCACTGGTTTCAATTCAGCTATTTTTGACGATTTCGTCGCTTGCAATACTGGGTGGTTACGATGGATCTATGATGGAGTCAAAGAGTTGGAGATCGGCTAGCTTGCAGTGGGCTACGCAGCACAGTCTGGGATTTTTCTTTTCCGCTGCACTCGTCGGTGGACGCTTCGAGTGTCACAGTGGACGCGTGGATAAGTACTGGATGCAGGCCACGTGGTTTTCCCTTCCCGCCATTCTTACAGTTTTGTGGCTCATCAACGTTTACTCCACGTCAGCGTTCATACCTTACGGAACCACCGGAGACGTCTCATCCATAATCATTGCTACACTTGCTGCACTCTTGCCGTGGGTGCTATCGGGTCTAGCATTGTGATTATCTTTAAATTATAAATCGTTAATTTATTCACGCGACCCTAAACCCCTAGCCTACAATTCCGCGCCCTAAAATCTCAAAGACTTGATATGGTCGATGGACTTCTGGCGTTCAGATATGGACAAGCGCGCATTATTCAAAAAAATGCTCATTCTCTCAAAGTCTGAAATTGTCCAAATTTTAAAACTGAGCGTTGCAGTGACTGCATCAATCGCGTCATTAAGATCTTTCACCAGTGCACGGTTACGAGTCTCAAAAGTGTTGATCGACCTGTGCTCGTCCTTTATTGACCACTCCTCAAACTCGCAATTGCTTTTTTTCAACCACACAAGTGCAACTTCCAACCATTTTGTTTGGCATTGCAATATGAGTCTTTCAAAGGGGTGTTGTGCGATTCCGTGTTCGGTGTCTGACACTTCCATAGCTGTGACGTGTGGTAAGTGTGACACATCGGTGTCGTACAGGAGTTCGGCAACCACGTCGAAAACCTCGGTAATGGCTTTGCGATTGTTCTCAAGCACGACCAGCATGCTCTTGACTATTTGAATGTAAAGGCCGGGGTTTTGGCCATATTTGGGCCCGTCTTCGACAATCTCCTGAATCCAAGTCTCGTAGTTTTCAATGGAAAACTTGTTAAAGATGGCTTTATCGAGACCGTGTGTGTCTGTGTATTTACGGACGCGCTCCAAAACTGTATTATCTTTTGACTCTGCGTAAATGTGAATCAGATTTCTCCAAATAACAATCAGCCGCTTGTAGCCAAATTTATTCAAATTTTGAACAGCGTTGAGTGAATTCAGATATTCTTCAATTAAATTGCCACCATCCTGGACATTTTTTATGCTTATCTTCGTTTCACTCGAACCAGCCCCCGTGTGAGTTAGTTGGGAGTTTTGCATGTTCATGCTGCTCATGTTGGGTAGGCTCATGTCTACAGTTCTTACCTCTTATTATACCAATCAAAATGTTTATCATATCTCTAAGCGTTCCGGAAGCACCACACCACACCACACCACACCACACCACACACTTGTCCAATCATTAGGGCGATACAAAATCCCACTTCTCGTTTGGGCTGTTTAGATTGTGAAATCTGTAGTCGCCGTCCTCGTAAAGAATGTAGTGTTTGTTGTTGTGGTATCTTGTCACTGTGCCAAAAAACGACATCTTTTCTGCGATCCAATAGATATTGAGGCGCTTTCCAATCAGCTCGTTTCCAAACGTCTGACGATGGGAGACTTTCTGAATCTTCTTGCATACGACGTCTTCGCGCGATGAGTTGGAGCTTGTTGTCGAGGAGAGGCGAGGTTGCGTTCGTGGCAAACGCAGCCCCCCAAGAGTTTCTGTCGAATGGGGACCGGTGTGACAGTCGAGGAATCTGCACCCCGGCGTTTTGCAGCTGCGCCTGTGTTTCTCACTCGAGAAGGGTTTGCTAGTCCGCGTGCAGAGACCTTTCTCCAATTCCTCAATTGAAATTAGGCAATCGCCACGATCCTCTCCGCATTCAGCATCGGTCAAACACTGTCCGAACTGGTTGTAAAATTCGTTGTATTCGGGAACATCCACTTGAAAGTCTTTACCAATGCGATCATTTCTCACGTTGGGAAAAATGGACTCGTGCGGTGCAGGTGAGTGGCTGGGCGACCTATGCGGCCTTTTTGGCTTTCGCTGCTTGTTTTTCAGCTCTTCCTCGTTCTCGGAGGCCGGATTCTGGCCAATGACAGCAAGCAGGCCAAATTCGCAACTTTTCAATTCCTTCTGTAAATTGGTCGACGCAATGGTGCAAATGGACTGAATATTTTGCGCCTCCTCTAATTTTGACTGATTCATTGAAATCTCCCTTTGCAGCAGAATTCTGCGGGTCAAGAGCTTATTGACTTCATTCAAAATGTCGTCTCGTTGTGCTGCTTCATTTTCCGTCAGTTCGTTTGCAATTTCCATTGTTGCCTCTGCAAAAGAAATGCTCGGGGTTTTCGACTTTTGTTTCACTGGAGACGAACTGTGTAAAATCGCGATCTGTGTTGGCGTGGGCGTGGGTTGTTGCCAATTGTTCCAAAGTCTGACAACAACATTTCATTGTAAATTGATATGCACAATTGAACACCAACACACACAAAATCAAACCTGACACTTTTTTAACATTATCAGAAAGAATGCAAGTTGCCCAGGGAGCAACGTTCTCCAAGCCTCTTCGTCTTCAAATTCCTCAATATTTTTTAAATTGTCGTTCAGAAATTGGGAATCGGTCGCTTTTCTTTCGTCATCAGTTTCTTTATTGGTTACAAATTGAACAGCACCGTTTGCTTGCTTGAGTACTTCATTCCAAATACACCACAATGGATCGTTGAAATTTTTGCAATTCTGCTCCATAACTTTGTCCAGGTACAATGCAGCAAATTCCTCGCAGAGATTTAGTAACGACTTGTCACCTTCCTGGTATTTTATTGCAGTTACTAACTTGTTTTGGGCAGTGGTATACTTTGAGTCATTCACGTCCACTTCGCACGTCGACATTAACTCGGCAACATATTTTAAGGTGTAACGAGCGTTGAACGATGGCTTTTCTTTGGGTGTTTTTGTTTCCAAATCCACTTCGTCAACAAACATCCTGGTAATCTTTCTTTTTACAATACCAATACCAATACCACGTGCAGCCCAGATAGTGCAGCGCGGCGGATAGAGCTTGGCCAATGAATTCATAGTTTCCCAAAAAGCGGTTGTGTAAGGTGCGGCAGAGCGCCAACGATTCGAAGGTTTTATCATCCCCACATACATTAACGAGATTTCAGTTGTAAACTGATCAAACACTTCTTTTTCGAATTCACCAGTCTTCAAGTCGGGTGCGTTTAGCATTCCTGGGTTGAATTCCTCAGTCCAAAACTTGATCAACCTTGTCCAGTCATTTTCAATCAATTTAGAATTTAGAATCGTGGCAAAGATTTCCGGCACACGCGTTCCCTTACCTTTGTTTACAATTTCGTCACACATTTTGAACATTTCCATTTCAGAGCCTTGAGTTCTTTCTTTCCACCGCCGAGCCCTTTCGTTGGTCAGTGGGACGTCCTTTTTACTGTCTATTGCAACTTTCTTCCCGTTGTCTTGCCTGTTGTCCTGCATCAGAACGACATTTCCATAACCCAAACGATTTGATGTGTGTTTTTTAAAAGCCACGTGCGCATCGACATTTTTTTCAAGAATAAACTTTTTTTGGTCTTCTGTGAATTCGCTTTTTGTGTAGTTGTACCTTCCGGCAAAGGGTTCGTTTGCGTCTTTGGGACTGAATGGTGGTGGTGATGATGCTATGTAGTGGACTTTACCACCACCGCGTTGAAATTCAGATACAATTGTGGCGTCCATCTTGAACACTCGCACTTTTATAAAAAGCTCTTTTGAAAAACGTCATTCGTGTACCACAGTTAAAGTTGTAAAAAATAACCATATATTTGTAACTGTTGCATAATGTGGCACAATTGTAACTTTTGTGACAAGTGGAACACACGTGCGCGGAGGGCTACTCGTCATCTTTGTCGGGTTGGTTAACAAAAGTGCGAAAGCTTACATTTCACATGTGCCGAAAGCGCAAACTGTCCGCAACAACAAATGCTCCTAACAATTGCAGCATGAACGCAATGATGTACTTCATACACAATCTCAACAACTTTACGGCAGTCAACTCGTCGCTGCAAAGCTACCAAGAGCTCATAAAAGACGGCCACGAGTGGGGGGAGGCAATGGTACGCGCGTATTTATCAGCACTCGAACTGTGTGAAACGGTCGTCACCAAGCGATTTGAAATGTTCGATTCGTCCAGTCAGAGGTGGTACTGTTTAGGATACGGATTGTACTTGAATCCCATGGGCAAGGACGCGCCGGAAGCTCTCAAAGGATACGCGTGTGCCAGTGCTCACGTCTCAAGTATGGCGCTGGGGAGTCTGAAACAGCTCTCTCAGGACGCTGCGGAGTACTGGAAACGAAACTTTCAAAAGGACTTGCGAGTTCAGTTGTGGCGGGAATGTTCAGTTGGGGTGAATGTTTTACAGACACCAACGCCAACGCCAACGCCAACGCCAA
>TARA_B110000858_G_scaffold59020_1_pt1 | contig 18931 bp, 13 predicted proteins | sample TARA_B110000858 | Tara Oceans TARA_B110000858 (sample SAMEA4398247) | marine metagenome | biome: Polar Biome; feature: [SRF] surface water layer (ENVO:00010504); material: water (ENVO:00002006), including particulate matter (ENVO:01000060) such as... | depth 5 m | reverse complement strand
CCGCTGGTCACCCGCTGCTACAACCGCACACTCGTTCCTGACGTGGCGGCATGGCTCAAAGGTTATGCCATCCCTAATGGGCTCCAAGCCTCTCCTGTTACCGCTTGGCTTGCCAGCTATGGCGAAGAGTGGTTCGCTCCGGCTGTCGAGGGCCGCTGGGATGGCCGCTCGATCCCCTGCCCCCGCCAGTGGTCAGCAGCTGCGAATCTGGTCACCATCGACACTCCATTTGACGAGGCCGTGAATGACATTCTCTGGCCCCTCGTCGGCTATGACGCCGCCAATGCCTGCGCGGCCTATATCCAGCTCATCCACAAGGTCAAGCCCGCCCTCGACGCTCTCAAGGCCGGAGGCGATCTGCCCTCAGACCACAGGCGTCAATACGCTGTCCTGTTCGCGGCCATCCGAACGATATTAATCGACTACCCCGACACCGGAGCGGCGATCAAATCGGGAGAGCTTGACTGGTTTATCTCAGCTCTCGTGAATGCCGATAGTGAGATCCGCCAATGGGCCGTGCCTCTCGCATCCGAGTCCGGCATCCCGCTCAAATATTCCGACAAAATCGAAGCCCTCTCCCTCTAATCCATTCAACCTTAATCAACCTTAACTATTAGCAAACCATGAAAATTAATTCAATATCCAAAGTCAGGCTCAAAGCCACTTATTTGCCGACCAAAGCCCGCCACGAGGCGTCATCGAACGCACTCGCTCGAATCTACGGTGCCGATCCCAAAGTCATCGACGCAGGGCTCCATTTCCTTCCGTCACAGGGCAACGCGATCGCGGAGGCTCGCAACATCGTGACGGCGGGCAAGAAACAGATCATTGCCGCAGCTCGCGACGAGGACGGCGCGCGCATCAAATCAGCGCTCAAACCGATGGGTTCTGATAATATCGGATGGTATTATGCCGATGCCGATGACGCACCAGCCATCCGCGAGATCTCGGACAATACCGAGCGTAAACTTGCCGAGTGCAAACACCGGATCGCAGCTGAGTGGGACGACCTCGTCAATCAAGGTCGGGCCCTGCTTGGCAGCGCGGTTGACAGTTTCGTTTATCCTGAGCTTGGCGATTACCTCGCCAAGGCACAGTGGGGAGTCACCATCCGCAACGGTTCGATCGATTTCGACAATACCGTGTTTGATGCCCTCCCTGAGGAGTTGGCGGCTCAGATCAGAGCGGACCAGCAGATCGAGAAAGAGCAGCTGGTCGAGTCTCACCGTTCGAGCGTCAACGCGTTTTTCGACTCAGTAATCTGTCAGGTCGGCAAGGTCGAGGCCAGCCTGAAGAAAGGCAACAGGCTCCGGCCTGAGGGGTTCGATACCCTCCTCGACGAAGCTCGTGACCTTGAGCGGGACAACTGGCTTGGAGATCGCTCGATCAGCAAGATCGCTGCGGCATTCGGGGCCGTTCTCCGCAATACGGATGGGCTCTGGGCCGACGATCAGAGCGTAGCGCACGAGGAGCGGGCTGCCAAGGCGGCGGAGATCCGCAGCGTGGCTGTGGACTCGATCGAGCTCGCCAAGTCGATCGGAATTTAGTTGTTGAACTTGAAGAAATTCTCACTATTATCATTCCCATGAATACGATTAAATACAACCTGAATGGATCAGACACACTCGCGAAGGCGCTTCGTCGCATCCGTTCTCATTTCCCGCTGGCCTTCCAAAAGTTGGTTCTTCTCACTTGGAGCTACCGCTCTGAGGGGATCGGATCTTACGGCGCCACCGATGGCCGCAACCTGTATCTGAATCCTGAGGGCTTGGCCAAGATCGAGAAGACCAGCAACCCAGTCGGGCTCCTCGCGTTCCTCCTCGTCCACGAGGCGCTCCATGCCCTGCTGAATCACTCGCTCCGCCTTCGCAAGCTTCGATGCCATGACACCGCGAATCAAGCAGCAGACTACGTGATCAACGCGATCATCGACCGGATCAACAAGCGGGTGCAGGAGGAGGACGGCTACGTGCCGTTCCCGTTCATCGAAAAAATCCTGCTCGATGATTCGATTGCCTATGATTCAAACGGCAAAAGCTTCTCGGCTGAGGAGATCTACCAGCAGCTCAGTAAAGTGGGTTTCTCCGACATCGACACACCCGTCAAATCAGATGAGTCAGGTGATGGTGAGTCAGGTGATGATGAGTCAGGTGATGATGAGTCAGGTGATGATGAGTCAGGTGAGTCAGGTGAGTCAGGTGATGAGTCAGGTGAGTCAGGTGACGGTGAGTCAGGTGAGTCGGGCTCAGGTAAGACGGGCACCGCGAATCCACTTACTGATGAGGAGATTCTTGGCGGTGATTTCGTAGGCACCGGATCTGATGACCTCGCAGCGCCTGAGCTTGCAGGTAGTGAAACGGAGCAGGAAATCGCGCAGTCAGTCGAGATCGAGAACGAGCAGCTCGATATCGAGCGCAAGGCCAATGAGAAGCAGGTTGTGGGCGGCTCCTCAATCGAATTCGGAGACGCCAACCGGAAGCGCGATGGCGTGGTTGATTTCGCTGAGGCTCTGACCGACCTCCTCCGCACCTCATACGAGGACGGCTGGCAGAAGCCATTCAACAATCAGATATTCGAATCTTCTGGGCTCGTTTGTCGCGGACGTGGTTCGAAGAACGCTGGCGACATCGTCTTCCTCGTTGATCTCTCCGGCTCGAACTATCACGAGGCTGCTGACATGATCAGCCGCACACAAGAGGCGTTCGACTCTATCAACCCTGAGACGATTCACCTTGTGGGATTTGACCATCAGGTCCGCGAACATTTCGAGGTCACTGGGGGAGAGCGCCTCCCGACTAAGCTCGACGGCGGAGGTGGGACGAACATCGCCCTTGCGCTCGACTGGGTCGAAGAGAACTTACCCCAAGCTGACGCCGTAGTAGTCCTGACCGATGGCTACGATTTCTGGGATCGTATCGAGCGGGCCCAACCCTCCGCGCCAGTTGTCTGGCTCAACTACGGCGAAGAAAAATACCTTCGCGGATTCGGTGATGCCTACTCATTCGGTGAGCGCATTGATGTCAACTATCTCTAACCCTGAACTAATGAAATCGAAAAGCAAAAGGCGTAGTTTTTACGCAAAATCAATGGGGAGCTGCAAGACTAGCGACACCAGTCTTGTTCGCGACCAACGAAGCGGTGTGTCGAAGCATGCGAAAGGTAAAGCATCGCCCATAAAACGTAAGCGCAAATGAACCCTGACCCCTGCACCTTGAACCCTGTATCAGGGTGCAGCAATCAGGAATCACCCTGAGTTAAAACATGAATGAAGAAATAAAAAAACTAAGCCCTGAGGCATTGGACCTATACGATTACTTCGCAGCGAGTGCGTTGAACATGAGTCTTCTGCGGACTACGCCGAAAGACCAGAAGGCCCGAGTCGCCAATGACATCGCTGATTACATGATGGCAGAGAAGCATTACCGTTTCGCAAAGCGGAGCCGATTCCTGAACCCCTAACCCTAACCCTGAACCCTGAACCCTGCCTCCTTAATCGGCGGTGGGGCTCACTAACTAAATAATAAAATGATCATCAACAAAATAGCCGTAGTCATTCTGGTCGCGTTCTTCGCGTCATTCTTCCTGAACATTGCGTTCCAGTTTGGGAAATATCAAGGCCGTCTTGAGGCCCAACACCCTCAAATCCTGAACCGATAGGCGCTTCACTAACCGACGAAAGTAACAAATGAAAATAACAAACATAGGCAACACTGACAGCGGCGCAGGGACAGCGGGCTGGAAAGCATATAAGAAGGGTATCGATTGGCGCGAGGCTGTAGGTAGGTGGGCAAAAAATAAGAGGAACAGCTTGTGGATTAAGTCCGCTCTTTTATCCTTTCGGAGAGCAGGAGGAGTAGTCCCTGACGAACAGCTAGACCGAAAGGCGTATCGAAGAATCACCTCGCCATACACTGGCATGCACAGTTCACATAAAAGAAAGTAGAGATGCCATGTCCCTCATAATAATATCCGCTTGGCTCTTCTCGGTTTACTTTATCCTCAGGGTGTTCCACATATCCTGTAAACCATACGACAACCCATACGACATCCCCTTCGAAGAGCTTGAAGAGGAAATCTGCCATCGATGTGGGGAGATCAACGTCTTGGATGGGGAGTCTATCAGCTGGGAAAGCTGTGGCTTTGTCCATGACGAAGCTTGGCTTCAAGATGGGGAGGCTGTCTTCTGTGAGGAGTGTTACTTCGACAAGGACAAATGGGGACAGCCCTACCTCACCGACTTGGATGAGATGACTTCCAATCCACACGACTACCTCCCCTACGGATATTAAAAAGTATTGACAATTGAATTGTAAAATATACACTGAAGACTCACCTGAATAAAAAAAGCATGACTACAAAGAAAACGAAACGGGTAACGATAGCATCCCTTCAAGCGGCTTTGCCCGAAGGGGCATTATGTGGCGAAGACGAACTGGAGGAGGGCGGTTGTGTGTTTGTTAACGCGCCAAAATGGAAGGCGTGGTCTGCCACCGGAACAAACTCACTCGTCGCTGAATACCATAACGTGCCGGAGTGGAACCTCACCCGCCCGACTGCGATCGCTTGCTTGATTGACGACATGGCCGACGGTGTGGAAGATGCCTCCGAGGACACAATTCACGCGATGGGGTGGGATGAGACTACCCCCGAAGCCACGGCATGATTACTCGGAAGTTAGAGAAAGGACTCTACGAAGCGATCGACGTGCTTTACAACAACTACCGAGTCGAAGACTCTTCAAGGGTGGGGGCATGGAAACGCCCTCACCCTTTTAATAAACTAGGCAGGGGGTATAAGTGGGGGATCTGGGAACAGGCCGAAGGGGAGTGGGAATACCTAGACGGTAATAAAACATTTTCGGAGTGCGTCGTTGTCATAAGAACATGGGCAGCTGCCTCCCAACTAGGGAAAGAATCATGAATAAGAAACTAAAACTGAATAACACTCAACTCATTCTACTGAACGACTACCGTCATCAGCAGCGAAAGAAACTGAGGGGGAAGGTGCACGAGTTCGAAACCTACTGCCCGAAATGCAATAGCTGGATCGACGTAACACTACAGAAAAATGAAAACGCTTTATCCAAAACAAGTTGAGGCGTTTGACTTCTTCCTAGCCACTCTACTGGACGGGCGGAACACCTTGGACGCATCCCAAATGGGGACTGGTAAGACAGTCGTCGGGGCCATGGTTGCTAAGGCTATACTCAAGCAGAGTGATAGGTTTAATAAGGTGGCCGTCATCTGCCCCAAGGCTGTCTTCCCTACGTGGGAAGCAGAGTTGAAGGGGTGCGGGATCGAGCCCATCTTTATCTTGAATGTTGAAAAACTACGTATGGGGAAAACCCCTCACGTCAAGAAGGTGGGGAAGAAGAGTTTCAAGTGGGCGTTGGATACAGACACTCTCGTCCTAGTTGACGAGATACATAAAATGAAAGGCCCGTGGACGCAGAACGCAAACCTGTTGGTTGCGCTCGTCAAGAAAGGTTACCGGATACACGGCATGAGTGGCACGCCATGTGAATCTCCAATCGAGATGCGCCCGCTGGGTTACATGCTCCGACTTCATAGTAATGATATGTCTCGCGGTGGTTTGCCCAGCTACTTCACATGGATGCACAAGTTGGAATGTCGGCGCGGTCACTGGGGTGGTTATGAAATGTTGAATATCCAATACGCCTTGAAGACTCTACGTAAGACGATGTATGGGATCAGCACCCACTGCCTCACTGTCGAGGACTTCCCCGATTCTTTCCGAGACAACCGAGTCCTCGTTGACCCGATCGAGTTTAGTAACAACGCGAAGATCGTTAACGCCTATAAGAAACTCAACATGTCAGCGGCGGATGTGAAGAGTTACATTGAAGATGGGTCTGTTACGGATGACTTGAAGTCGAAGCAGGATGATGATGACCCGATCATCGTAAAGATTTTACGTGCCCGACAAGAGTGCGAGATACTTAAAGTAAAAGACATTGCTCCTATGGCCCAAGACGCAGTCGAAGAAGGGCACAACGTGGTGATCTTTCTGAACTTCACTGAGAGTTTGAGGGAGCTATCAACTATCCTTGGTTGTGAGTTCATCGACGGATCGACTCCCCCCGAAGATCGTAACGAATACATTGCCTCGTTTCAACGAGACGAAACGAATCTCCTAGTGATTAATGCTGCTACGGGCGGCACTGGTATCTCACTTCACGACACTATCGGTAACAGACCCAGACTATCCTTGATATCCCCCAGCTTCAACGCAAAGGAGTTCGCTCAGGTGATCGGGCGGATACACCGCAACGGTGCCAAGTCAGACGCGCTACAGAAGGTGCTTCTTTCCCACGGATCTATCGAAGAGTATGTGATGGTGGCGATTAACAAGAAGCTAGACAACATGAACATCATCCACCACTCGCGACCGTGCGAATTAAATACGACCCACTACTAAAATGAAAGAACCCGACAACACGACCTCAGAAGTATTATCTATTAAAGCCCCGATGGGGGGTGAGCCCATCAAGCTGTCGCTAAAAGCAAGGCGCGATGATCACGACATGAACCCATCGGGCTGGAGCATCATCGCATTCACTCCGTCAGCCAGTATTCGATGTGTTCGCGGACACCAATTAAAACATTTGAACCTTTTCATCCGTAGCATTATAGCCTTATGTGGTCACCATGTGTCAGAAGAATACTCTTATACTCCCGATGAGAGACCAATGTTTGACGAGATCCTTCGATCTATACACAATATAACTCAAGGAGAATTCGTTAAGGAGATCTAATGTAACTTAGCTTTTAGATAAAAATATGTGCCCAGAACAAGAATGCAAAACAAAGATAGAGGGGATCAACATCCTTATGCGCCCGATGATTGCAGAGCTGAAGAAGCTGCGAGATATTAAACGACCTATCACAGAGAAACTTAGGGCCCTCTCCCGACAACGCGAGAAGAACTTGCGAGATGAACGGAAGAAGATGAAGGCGGCTCAGTGTGTCGAGATCATTCACATGGTCGTTGGCGGCATGTCAGTGACTGAAGCTAAGGAAGCACTTGGACTCAGCAAGTATGTTGTGAGAGACCTGCAAGGGGCTTGGTTCAAGCTGCAATACGGGGTTGAAGCAACGAATAATTTTAGTTGTCCGACATGGCAGATAACCAAAGACATAAGAGAACAAGGTATTCAAGTAGCTTTGCAACACCATAAGCCTTCTTTACTATGACACTCCAAGAATTACTCAAGCTCCACGAAGAGACCTCGGATAAATGCCGCAAGATTATGGAGAAGAAGAACAGCGACTACACAGGCGGGAAGAATGCCGATGATGTGTTCGCGAATTTCCGGTGCTCAACTATATTGGACGTGCACCCTGTAACCGGAATCATGATGCGAGTAATGGATAAGATCCAGCGGATCAAAACGTTCACGAACGATGGTGAGTTGTCCGTGTCTGGTGAAACAGTTGACGATGCTTGTGAGGACATCATAAACTATGCCATCCTTGCCAAGGCAATGTTCCACCAAGAAAGAGGCGAGCGTTAATATCCCCCCAGCCTAGACTCAACCGCCTCGGTGAAAGACTTAGTCTTCTTGGCGGCTTTCTTCTTGGGGGCTTTCTTCTTGGGGGCTTTCTTCTTAGCTGGTTTGCTATGTCCGTATCTCATGTTCTTTAGTTCTAGGTGTTTCTCAAATGAGTTCGCCATCACAGCCTCCCCTGTTTTGGGGTGATACATTGTGTGGGGTTCGAAGTTTGCCTTAGTTTTCATCAGTCTAGTTTGATATATCGGTTGTCTTTTCTGGAATAGTTTTCGAGTTTCCGCAAACGAACCCTACCCGTAGAAGTTTCCCTTAACTTACCTGCTACGAATAGAGATACGCTTGGTCTATTCATCCACCCATTGTAGTTGAGTCGAAGCCTTTCTTTACTAACGCCCTTTGATTTAGCTTGGGCGTGTATGTCGCTCCAAGAAATACCAAGGTTGTTGAAGCCTTTGAGGACTCGTCGCAGCTCATTGTTGTAGGTCCGTCTTGTTTTGAGAGTGTCGTCGTATAAAGCAAAGATATCGGGGTCGTTCATTGAATTCGGGCTAAGGAGTTTGTTCATCTTACCGCCCACTTCCCTGTAGTCTCCAGTGTGTGCCGTTAAGTATGCTCTTAGATTGCTCCGAAGATCTACCTTGTGTGGTTTAATCGGTAGGAGTTCCCCGAAGATAATACTCAACGGGTCGGTAAACATATCCGAGGATGGGGTGTCACCTTCCGCAGCTTTAAATGCCTTACGTAACTTAGCTAGGGATCTCGGCTCGTATGCATTTTCCCACACGTAGAGGAAGCCCCGCTTAACATTCTCACCCACGTCGTCTCCATACCTTATCTTATTACCATACTGGTTTGTGTTACCCATGACATCCGACACAGCTCCAGACAATATCTGCTCATTGAAGTATGGTCGGACCAGCCCAGCAACGAGTTCAATCGAAGCATCAACTGGATTTATTTCATCGTCATCAAATAGCGTTTCAAAAGCCCTAGCCACGGGGTCCGCGACAATTGAGAATGGGTTTAAGTATGTGAGATCGAATGAGTAGAGTTCACCATCCGCCTTGTAGTAGTAGAAGGTGTGGTCCCTGAGGTAGTAAGGCATCCCGCTTCTCAAAGCTTCGTCCTCATCTTCACCGATGTTCATGAGACTTTTGAGTAACATGGGGACAGCAAAGGTGAATCCCATAGTCGATAGCATGCCAGACAATCTCTTGAGATATCGCTTCCGCATCACTGGGTTGTTCTTCCCCTGTGCTCGCTCCTCACTAAGTAAGCTGAAGGTATTCCCCATAACGCGGGGGACTTCTGCGGCGAATCGAACGTAAGGAGCGACCAACAATCCAGCAGAACTTCTTGTCAGAGCTTTGATGGCAGGGGGTGCTTGGCTGTATGACTGGGAAACCTTCTTAACTTTTACAGCAGCGGCCCGTTTCATATCTACAGACGGTTCATTGTTCTCGTCGAGTAGCCTATTGAATTCTCCCCCTTGGGTATCTGCGAGGGCGGCTTCCTTAAGAGTTGCCAGTTCAAATTCATACAGGCCGATCTTGTAGTAGGCGTCCATTGCCGAAGCTAATCTGGTAGCGGCGAGAACTCCCTTCGTATAAGCGGCCTTGCCAACTTTAGTTTTGTCCTCGACGGCCTTGGCAATCTTAGCGAGCTTGCTCTCCGCAGCGGGGATGGTCAGCTTACCAAGCAACAATTCCCTGAGGAGGTTAGCTTCCATCTCGTCTCCGAAAACGTTCATTGAAGAGAGGACCGTAAGCTCGGCATCCATAGCCGCTCTCGAACCCAACGCTGCCCTAACAATTTGCGAATTAGAATTTTCGGCATCGCCTCCGAAAGCTTGGACTACCCCAACCCCTTCCCCGAATGCTTTACCAAACCCGCCCATGTAGCCTTGCATAGGCCCGAAGAACATGGCGTTACCCAGCATGTTACGGACGTAGAAACCTACCGACCCTAATGTCTTAGCGGCGAGCGAGAGTCCAGTGGCTCGGTGCATGAAGGTAACTAACTTGCTACCTAGGTAGGTAGCGGGGTTAGAGGCTTCTTTAGATACAGCCTCGGCTTGGCTTATGCTGATAAGGTCTTGGAAATCCTTTATGATTTCCGGCTTGGTGTAGTAACCCTTGACTGGATTCCAATCCATTGTTCCTCCGTCTGACTTCAACTGTTGCCAACCCGCGTATTTCTGACTGTCAACAGGTAGGTCTAAGTCTGCGGCTATTTCCTTCTCCGTGACTAACCAAGGCTCCTTCGCTCTAGTTCCGAAATCTACAACTCGATTAAAGAATGCTTGGTTGGCCATGATACTGGCGGTGTGGACTAAAGTGTGCGCAAGGTTATCACCGCCCGATTCGTCCCCATACTCTCCGAACAATCTACGGATTGGAGCGGGTATGTTCTTCTTCTCGTTGAGGTTTTCGGCAAGGGCTTTGAGGGCGCTGCCTTTGAACTTCTTGGAGTTCATCATGATGCTGCGACCACCATCGGCGGACTCGTAAACATCTAGCTCCGGCTTAATCCCATTCTTCTCATATGAGTTAAGGAACTCAGTCATCATGTCCTTACCCTTGGTCCTCGCATTGGAGCCTTTCTGTTCTAGGTCCAGCTCAACATTGAATCGTGCATCCTGTTTCGAGAGCCCTTTATCATCCATCTCTTTCCGCACATGGTAGTCCATGTATTGTTGAGCGAAGTAGTTGATGGCGTCTTGTCTTTCCGTAGCGTAGGTCGGATCGGATTGATCACGGACCCTAGCTAAGTAATCGTTGTCCTCAAACATACGATACCTTCTCGTGATGTAGAGCCCACCGTTCATGTCGAACGTAGCACTGAACTCATCCTTACCTTGGATGAAGTCACTGAATAGTTCGTTGCCCTTGGCTGATAGATCGTCAACCAGCTTACGCAGACCAAGGATCAGATCGTGTGCTTCTGGTGATATAGACAAGAGGTCTTTTATTGCCTGATCTCTATCTGCGAGGAGAACATTCCTGTTCTCTATGCGCAGGTTCCTCGCGTTGGCGATTTTGTTTTTCTCAGCGAGGGCTAGTAATACCTTCCGCTGTTCAGCATCAGGTGCTCGGTTAGCCTTGGCTCTCTCCTTGGCATGCCTAGCTTCGACGCTGTCAATTTGTGATTCAGTCAACTGGCTACCAACGTTCGACCCAGAGGCACGGGAGATGAGTTCGGGTGGGATTTCCACACCGTCCTTACTCGCTTCTTTTATAATCCTGTCGTGCTTCTCCTTGAAGTCTTCACCAAGTTTCTTGGCTTCCCTGACATAGGAATCACGCTCTTCTTTAAAGCGCATCAGGTTACGGTCTGCGTAGCCCGCGAAGAGCTTGCCAAACAAGGAGGATGGGGACTTGTAAGTCCCGAACTCCATGAGAGGAATGTCCAGCATCTCGATCCAATTGCTGAAGTCAATGGACTCAGCATCGAGATCACTTGGAATGACAGACCCCGCACCGTAGCGGGATTGTAACCTTGGGGTTACTGTTCTTCCTGCTCCTCGAACATCTCCTGCGCTACCTGATCGATTAGTTTGTCCATCTCGTTCATTTGGAACCCCTCCTTGTGGGCTTGTTGCGCGGAGTTCTGCAACCGGTTCGCGTCCTCTTGATTCGACATAAGATCCGACGCCGTTAAGTCCTTTAGCTTCTTCATATTCTTTTAGTGCTTTCTTTAGTTTTGGCGAGTTCTCCTCAAAAACACCAAGCTTACTGACGGCAAGCCTTTCCTTTTGCAGAAACTTAATGACGTTTTTTCCATGTTCAAGAGATCGGGGGGTTTCGTTGGGCGGGAAGAATACCGCAGCCGCTTCGTCAAAGCTAGACTTAAATGCCCCGACTTCTTTTGTCCATCCGTTCTTATCCCACACGTCTTTCTCCCCGAACCAAACAAGTGCTTGAAGATCATCAGGAGACATGTCCAAGGTTTTAGCTGCCTCTCTAAAAATGATCTGACCTAAAGCGAAGTCTTCATTACTGACTCCCGTTTCAGCCTTGGGTTGGATTCTCCAGTTCTCTACCCTATCCCCCCATAAAATCCTACGGAGAGTCCTAGCTGCCCAAACATCAATGGTAGCTTCTAAGGATTCGCCATTTAAATTCATAGCGAACTGAGGGGTTTTAGGTGTTAGCTTACCTAATAACCATGTGTCGGTTATCGCTTTGAGGGCGGCTAATGAGTTAGCCCCATACAATTTACCATTGTCACGGGTAGGTAAAATCTTGTAGTGATCAATCCAAAGTCTAGCTAGTTTAGCTGGGGTATTCGCCTTCTTAAGTTTACTGGCTGAGGCGAACCCACGCGATTCGATTTCGGCCCTTAAGTTTTCTGGGGCAATCGACCGAAGTTCGAGGTAACCTTTTATGTTAGGCTCGTAATCCCCATTATCCAACTTTGTCAGCATCTCCATCGAGTAAATGAAGTTCGTCTCGACAGGAGTTTGAGCGGAAGTCGCACCGAGAAGGTGAGAGAATAGTTTGAAACGATCGCCTAATGCGTTCTTCAAAACAACGCGCATCCGAGAATACCACCCAATCCCTGCCTTCACAGAGGGGTCTTTAAGCATTTCGTTAACTTCCCCAACCAACCGATCGGTCGCTTCTCCAACAGAACCTGATTTAATCGCTGCTGAAATCCTCTTCCTAGCAGGGGCCGTAACTTCGTAATGGAGTGAATCGAAATCAAGAGGGTCAATATCTGTCCTCCCATTCCCAGAAGGTTCTAGAATCGTTGGGGATTTAAGTAGCGCATATGGCTGCGTGATCGGCTTACCTTTTTTGTTTAAAGCTATAGGTATTTCAGTGAGATCAGCATCCGACCCTAACTGAGACTGAAGGGTTCTACTGCTTTTCTTTTCACCGAACCGCTGCGATAGCGGGATGACTGCGCCGCTCTCGTCGTAGGTGACTGGGTCGGTATTTACCGGAATTAAAGCATCAGATTGAGGGAATGATACCGCTCCGTCAGGAGTTTCAAATGAGTCTCCATCTTCGATAAAGTCAGACTCAAACTCCTGCCATAAATCTGAAACGAATTGCGGGTTGTCCCATGCCTCTGCGGAATTAACAACATCTGATGGGTTCATCATTGATGTCGCTTCTTCCTTGCTAACCTTAAAATAATCAGCAGCAAAATTAATCATCTCGTCAGTGACGGGGCGTGTATTCTTCAGGGTCCACAGTCCTTTTCCCTCTCTCATTGGTCCCCCGTTCCAATAAGAGTCCTCTACGCGGTCAGCGAACAGAACAACATGACCCTTACCACCTGCCGTTCCACCGTGGAATTTTCCCGTTAGTTCTCCCGTAGCCTCATCCACCATCTCCTGTGCGGCATCCATGTCGCCTGACTCGACGGCTGCGAGGTAGTCAGTATCTGACCCTAACCGAGACTGAAGTGTCCGAGACCTACCCTCGTCATCTTCTCTTGGAGAGATCGACTTATTCATCTCCATTTGTTTGAGGAGCTGGTTAAGAGTCCCTTCAGGATTGTTAGCATCGAAGTGCATACCGTTAGGAGATAACCTATAGCCCATCTCCATTGCTCGGACTTCGCTGACTACTCGGTTAACTGAGTCCCGCATTTGTGGGGACACCCCCTTCAAAGTCTTGGTGTAAGTTAGCTTGGTAAGGAAGTTCTTGAAATACTGCTTAACAGTTCCCAGTGTGGTTGGGTTCTCAAGCAGGAAGTTTACTTGCTCGTTGGTCTCTGCCCCTCTCAGAACTTTCTGAACGTGGATACGTAGTTGCTCCTCAGCTAAGACAAACCTCTCCCCTTCACTGATGCTAGAATCCCCGCTTCTAAATCTTTCTAGTGCAGCTGCTCTCTCCCCTTCAGGGTAGTATTGTTCAACAATACTCTGGGCATCTAGATCACTAAGCCCGTCCATGAGTGCCTGAACTTCCGCTTTAGATAGTCTCGCGAAAGCAGCGACGTGTGCAATCTCCTCGTTTAGGATTGCGGCTATGATGTGCTCTCTACGGATGGGTTTCCCATCAACAGCAGCTACTAGTTGGTTAACTTTCGCCGCCGCTCTCCTACCGTTAAAGACTATTGACTCTGTTTCGGAGTCCCACTCCGCAATAACGTCAGTGGTGTTGTCCATGACGATGTTGATTTCTGACGGGACAAAGTCTACTGCGAACTGGAAGTATTCGAAAGCGGCTTTGTCTAATGCTTCGTTAGCCGTAACCTCTTCAGCCATGCCGATACTTGAGGCGAGGCGTGTGCGTTTCAACTGGCGAGCGGTCACACGAGATGCGACCTGACTCGCGTGTCCTGCTCCAGTAGAGGGTTCAGATTTTCCTGCCCTGCCTACCAATGTCGCTACGTCCATTACAGCTTGGAACTCTTTAACTTGGGCACCGCCCCTTACTGCAAAAAATCTAGAGATGGCCGCAAGGGCCCGAGTTAAAAAGTTTCTTTGGCCCGCCCCAACTTTTATTCCCCTTATGAAAGACTGGAAATCAGACGAAGTCATTAGGACAGACGCGAACTCATTGATGTTTGTGAGCCCATAAAGAACAGAGTCGGGCGCACCCTCCCTCGCGGCTCTCTTCCTCAACAATTTCATCAACGATTCAATGCTGGAGACGGCATTATTCTGCTCAGGTGTTCGCAAAGCAGGGTCCAAGTTAAGCACACGGTCGGTAAACGCGTGAACTAGTTCATGGATTAAGGTGTCCATTACACCCCCGTCACTATCTCTCGCCGTGTTGATGACTACGTTAGGTGTTCCGTCTTGGTCAATGTAAGTGCGCCCAGCATAATCAGCAGTGGTCGCCTCGAAAGAAAACTTAATCGTCTTAATAAATTCTCTCTGTTGTAGGAGGGCGTCAGCCGCATCAAAAAGAGTCCTCAGGAAATGTTTATGTGTCCGCTTAGTTTTTTGACTAGCAAGTTTCTCAAGGGCCCCAATAACTCCTTCGGCACTGTTATCTTCGATACCGTAAAAAAGTAATTCACCTTGGTTGAGACCTACAACAACCGCTCTTTGTTTGCTACTAACGATAGCCCTTTTGTAGTTGCCCTCGGTTGTCTTCGCTACGTCTTTGTGGAATGCGAGCGCTTGTTCTAAGCTCGGCTCCTTACCCCCTTGTAGGGCTGCGGCACCGAGTTCAATTAAATCTTTTCTTATCCTGCTCTGGAAAGCAACGTCTTCGTCTATCGCTGGAAAAACATTAGGACTGTCAAGACTAAGAACCCTTAGCACTGTGCCTACGTTAGTTCCTTGCTGGTCAAACACTTCCTCACTCATCTTCTTTTGGAGAGCGATCCCCGCCGGATTAGAGATGTGGTTACCCTTTGCGTAGAACTGAATTAGCTCGTTGAACAACTCCTCAGGAGGCATGTCAAAAGCCCGATTAGATTCCCCGTGGTATTCTGAATTGAGTAGGTTCGCCACACTGCTCTTCAGTTGAGGGTTATCCCTCAAAGACTCAGCGCCGATATCATACATGCCCGCTATGTAATCTCTCACCTGTCTTTCAGGCAGGGGAGGGAGCGGGTTGGCTGAAGCAGCCACGTAATTATCAGGAGCGACTACTTCTTCTGGGGCTATGTCAGCGGGTGAAAGCACACTAACAAAACTTCTCGTTGATCTCTTCTTCCTAGCGACTTGTTGCCTCTTCGCATACGACGCTTGGCCCCTTAAAATAGCTGAAGCGTTGAACGGAACAGGGGGTAACTGATTGCCGCTTATCCCTGTTATTTCATTACCAAAATGCCACCCATTAAACCCAGAGTTTTTAAAGTCATTTAGCTCCAAAGGAATTAACCCAACCGTAGGGCTCGTAGAATAGGAAATTTCTTTTTGAGATGGTGCCACACCAGACTTACCGTCCGCGTTCACAGTAACGAAGGACATTTTTTTCTTACCGTGGTCTACGTATCTTCCCCCATCTACAGTTGGGGCTAACGCATTAGCATTTTCCCTTGTAAGATAAATTGTCTTTTCTGATTTTCTCTGTAAACCCTGCTCTTTAGCCCCGTGTTCTGGACGGTATGCTTTGTTACGAGTGGTTTTACCATCTGAGTCTACGGCGTAAGTAGACCCCTTAGCTGTAGTGAACCCCTGTGATTCCGAAGCACTATCCTGTTGATACTCATAGAGTGCCACCTGCATTTCTAAGCTGGCGGCTAGTGTGGCTGTGTTTTTGAACTGTGTCTGGAGCCCTTTTAAAGAAGGGTCTGTATCGAATACGTTATTCGTAACGTTAGCGAAGGTTCCTAGATCCTTAGCTCTCTCCTCAACAGTTGTGATTTTAATCTGCCTCGACCGAGTGTTGAACGGGTTAACAACTTTAAGCTGGTCACTGAGGGTGACTGACTTTTTAAGTTCAGTAAGTCGTTCCGCAAGGGCAGCGATAGTAGAGTAGTCTTCTTCCAAAGCGCCCACTTTATCGAAGGCTGTTTTGGCCGACACCCTGCCTCCTGATTCCTGAACCATGATGTCGGTAACATAACGTGGGTTCCCACCAGTTGAGATTTCGAAAGCAGGGTTCAGGGTTCCGCTCTCGATTGCGGTTGAGGGAACAGGAATCGGGATGCCACTCTCCAAGAAAGTGAGCATGGCTAGGGGATCGTTATTAAAAATACCGACCCCTGATTCGTCCAAGTAGACTTTACCGGAACCATATATCTGTGGGAGGGCTTGACCCCGTTTGGTGAATGGGTCTGATGCGATAGGGAACTTCTTTTTAATCCTACTCGCCAGCACATTACTAAGTGTTTTCAGTGCTGCTTTACTAAGGTCCGTGAGTTTAACCCCGAGACGTTCTAGGTGTTCCACCGTAAGTGAATGCGGGAAACCTGAGTTAACTAGTATGTCTATACCTTCAGCATCGGCTTCGTTTGGGCCTTTAGCATCAGAAACAGCCTGTGCTTTTTTCTTCGCGTCTCTTGTTTGGGCAGCTAATTTCAGTAGGCCATCCGCTTTTCGTTTGTCTAGGATGCGGTTAGCTCGCAACGCTGACTTGATCTCCTTAAGCATCCGTTTAGCAGATGGGGCTCCTGAATTCTCAAGGAGCTGCTGCTGCTTCTCCATTCGTTTGAAGAGTCTCCGCTTACTTTCTATCTCTGCTACTGCCTGTTCAAACTCAGCATCAAAGTCAACAGGTGGCTCTTTAGCAGGGTGTGCGCTAGTAATAGCTACGGAACCATTTACTGCATTACCTTCTGAGCTAGCTAAACTAGCCGCAGCAGAAGTTCCTGCTACGTCTGGGCTACCCTCACCGAGAAGTTCCTCAGCCTCGAAGTTAGCTAGTTCCGCCTTAACAGCTTCAGAAGTTAGGTCTTTTTGTAGGTCGTAGTTAAGTTGACCTAACTCTTCCTCACTAAGCTCCTTAGTCTGGTTCTCTATAACTATATCTGCTTCACCTATTACTTTGTCTTCCTCTAGGGCGTCGGAAGATAAAACGCTACTAGCGGCAATTCTTTCAGCGCCTTTGTATTGGCGGGTAAGCCTCTCTGCTTCCATTGCTGTAGCAGGAGATCCTGTCTCTCTGAGAGTATCCCCTAAGCCTCGTGCTTTTACTTCTCTCTCAAATTCTTTAAAGACTTCTTGCTCTACTCTTGCCGCAGCATTGCGGTCCAAGAATCTATTAGGGGCAATGTTCTTAGCTGCTTTACTAACAAAGTTACCTCCAGCACCAAGACCAGCGCCTAAAAGAATGCCGTGCCCAACCTGCTTCATGCGGTCCCACATCGGAGTGTTCTGGTTTGTGTAAGCGTCCGTAATTAGAGTGTTTAAGAATTCGTCTAGACCTTCTTCAAAACCCTCGTCTACCCCAGATCTAAGTAGTGACTTAGGACCTTCTATAGCGTGTTTACGCATGACCTTCTTAAGGGCCCTCTTCATTACAGTAATGAAAGTCTCATCGCCTAAGTTCCTCCCAAGAATATTAGACGTGACTTTTTTTATCTGTCGGAAGCTCATCCCCCTAAGGAATGTTTCTTCAAGACCGCCCCTACCGATTGCAGAAAGCCCCGACGTAAGTAAACCTGTGATGACTCCAGCAGTGAGTGCCGATCCAAATGCGGCGTTGTGCGCTTCTTCTTTTACGCGGTCAGCGTCCCAGCCTTCTTCCCAAGATCCGTCCTCAGCTTGGTGCTTTGCTGTGAGAGTGGAGCTAAGTGATTGGAAAACGGCACCGTAAGTATTTGCACCAGATCTAGTAGCCGCTGGAATAAATGTCGCTGTCGCAACCCCCATTTTCTTAGCTAGGTTTCCGTTATAGGCTTTAATAACCGCTAACGTTCTTTCTCTTGTGGCCCCTTTAAGGGCCCCCGACTTAAGAACCCTTTCCGCCGCAGCTTCAACTGTTTCTTTACCTACTGTTTTTAGAGCGCCTCTAGCAGCAGCTGTAATGACGAGTCTCGCAGAAACTGTAGCTGTTGTCTTAGCTCCTGCATATGCCGCGAGCCCCGCGAGGCTTGTGCCCGCAGTGGGCGCAGCCACCGCAACTAACCCCGCTGTAACTACTGCATCCGCGACCATGGGAGCAACAGCCTCCATCATGTCCTGCCCTGCTCCCATCTCTAACCCGAACACCTTCGCTACCTCCCTAGATTGCGCGTTGTTTTCTGCAATCATTTGGAGTCCAGCCCTACCCCAATCAGCGTCAGCAGCAGCAGCCACACCAAATATAATGCTTGTGAACCCTTCGTAAGCACTACTCCCGACACCTTTCGCCCTGTGCATAAGCGAGCTGAAGTCTACTTCAGACCTGAACTTTTCTAAAATAGCTACGTGGCTTAAACCTTTTTGCTCACCGTCCATACGAGCCTCCATCCAATCATCTGCAAACTTATCTTCCGCGTAGATCACCGCAGAGATATTGAAGAATTGGTCTTCCAAATATAATTTTCTTTGCGACTCAGCTTGCTGGCGTTGTGCGCGAGTAACGCCCTCTTGCACAAGCGCCTTCCTAAACTCAGTAGGTGATGTCAGGAGAGACGGGTCAACCATAGCGCCACTGTATTTTGACACATGGACGTTATGGTCTAATTGTTCTTTATCATCAGTATACTCGATTAATGGGGAAACGTTGGCTTTCGTGTCACCGTGGACCGCATACTTAATAGTGAGGTCGTTCAAGACATCGTCTACCACACCACCTGAGTAGCCCGTCTCTTTAACCAATTGTTGGAGTAACGCTTGCCGTGCACCATCAACGTCATCACGAACAGCTTGACGGCGCTCATCTAATTTAATCTCCTCCCAAACTTGCTCTTCCCCTTCTTCGTCCTCGAAAAACGGAATGGTGTTCCAACCGAGTCGGAAGGTTCTTGTCATGCCGCCCCAAAGTTCCGTCGCAGTGTCGTTTACTTTATTACCGAAGTCCCATGTTTTCTCTTCGGCGTAGTCTTTAGCAAGTCCGT
>TARA_B110000858_G_scaffold171375_1_pt1 | contig 19096 bp, 17 predicted proteins | sample TARA_B110000858 | Tara Oceans TARA_B110000858 (sample SAMEA4398247) | marine metagenome | biome: Polar Biome; feature: [SRF] surface water layer (ENVO:00010504); material: water (ENVO:00002006), including particulate matter (ENVO:01000060) such as... | depth 5 m | reverse complement strand
TGCGTAGTCGATTTCTTCCTGAGTCACCCTGCCGTCCATCTTCGCGAGCCGACCCAGCACTATAAACATGGCACGAGATAGTAATTGTTCAGCACGGCCTCCTGCGGGCAGTTCGGCGGCAGCACTAAAACCGCTAAGCCGTTTGAACAAGGCTTTCCTATAGGCTTTGCTGGTAAGCGCCATCAACATGTTCTACCCACCTTCCGCTTCTACAAGTGCATTAACTTCCTGCAGTCGCTCTGGCGTACCGATGTCCATCCATAATCCTTCGTACACTTCACCGCTTACCCGATCTTCCAACATAGCTTCCTGCAAAAGAGGCACCATCGATTTTGGCTGAATCGGATAGCCGCTGAATAGATTCTTGTGCATCACACTGATACCACTAAAAGTAAGGCGCTGATCTCTAGCGGAATGATCTTCGCGCACTCGATTCTGATCATCTATATTAAAATCACCGCGTGGATTGTGGTCCGCATTCTCGACCAGTACGAGGTGAGCCAGCCTATCGATTCCGTCGACTGGCTCTAGCCTGGAAAAATTGAAGTCTGTCCAGATGTCCGCATTCACCACCACAAAGCAATCGTCTTTCAACTTAGGCAGCGCCTTAATGATGCCCCCCGCCGATTCTAATCTAATGGCTTCTTTCGAGTAACTGATCGAAGTGCCGTACTTCGATCCATTCCCAAGCAACTCCTCGATCATGCCGCCCAAATAGAAATGATTGATCACGACCCCTGTCACACCCCCAGCCACAAGTCTCTCAATCTGATGCTCGATAAGAGTCTTATCCCCTACTCTGAGTAGAGGCTTGGGTAGGTCGGCGGTGAGAGGCTGCATTCGTTTGCCAAGCCCTGCCGCCAAAATCATTGCGCGCATTAGAGTTCCAGATTGAGTTTCGCTTTCGCGACAACAAGTACATTTGTCTCAAACCAGTCTAGGAAGGGAGCCATTTCCTCATATTCACAGGCTACTTCCAGAAAATACTGGATAACCAGAGGGATATCGGCCAAATACTGCGATTTATTATCTCTTATACACAGACGCGAGAAGATTCCCATGACCTTGAGATTACGCTGCAGGCCCATGAGATCGAAGTCGCGGCGGAATTGGGCGACCGAAACGCCTTCTATTAACCCCTCCGTGCCTGCCAGCTTAAAATAATATAGTGCCAAGGATTCGACCAGATCCGGGCTCCAACGGACATAACAATCCCGCAGCAGTGAGACCAGGTCATAACTATAGGCTCCTGCCATCGCATCTTGAAAGTCTATGATGCCCGGGCCAGAGCCTTCTGGAAATTGCGCATCATCCAAAATCAACAGATTGCGTGAATGGTAATCACGATGTACCGCGAGCTGAGCCTGCCCTAAAGCGGACTCTTCCAGGAAGGTAAAAGTGCTGCCGATTACATCGCGATCACTAGCGCTCAAATCGAGACCAAGATAATGCTCACAAAACCACTCTTCGAAAAGCTGCATCTCCGTACGCAGTATTTCGCGACTGTAGGGGGCAAGTCTCTTTTTATCGACATTCGACTGCATCTTGACTAGCGCACGAATAGCGTCCTTGTACAGACTCTCAAGCTGATACTCGGATATGGCATCCAAGCCGCCCTGTTGTAGCGTTAATAAGCGCGGCAAGTATAGACGGTCGCCGAAATCCTCAATCAGCAGAAAACCCTCGGAGTAATTCTTCGCGAATACCTTAGGTGAATTGACCCCCGCTTCTCGTAAATAATCTGCAATCTCTACAAACAGCTCACTGTTCTCATTATCCGGCGGGGCATCTACCGCGATAAAGCTCTGCTCGTCCAGCTGAGCACGAAAGTAACGGCGAAAACTCGCGTCTCCACTCACCGTAGTCAGCTCAACGTCAACCGAGCCCAACCCCAAAAGCTGACTCAATTGCCCATTTACCCAATCGTTTAACTGTGTCCTGCGACTATCTCTCATTCTGGCTCGTTTTCTCTTGTTTCTGTTGTATCTCTTGTTTTCGGGCGTTCTCTAGCAGGCACGGGGGCCGGCAATCTAAGGCCCCGCTTTGCATTCAATCCGCGATGAATTATTATGCCTGCTTAATGCTTGATCACAGCATCTCTTATCACACAGTTAGTCGGTTTCAATCCAAATATGTTTAAGGGCCGCCGCCTGCCACTGTGATTTACCAAATAAAATCAGGAACCGACGAATCAAGTATGCCGTTCATAAAACGCCATCTCTGTACTGAAATAGCCCTAATCTTGTCTTCTGGATTACTGCTCACTGCAATAAGCAACACGGCACAGGCACAGCTGTCGCAATTCAGCTGCCGCGCAAACGATGCCGGCGATGGCTGGATTTGTGAGGAGAACCTAACTCCCGGCAGCACCAACACAGTGCCCACAACTACCCGACCCCCAAACAAAACTGAAGCTGGGGCTAGAATTGACGGGGCTGATGCCGCTACTGAGAAGCGGCAGGAAATCCCGGCAACAAGTGATCCTCAATCGGAGCAAGCTTCACAACAAGCGGACACGCCCGCAGCTGACAGCCAAACACCAGTAGATAAGCCAATAGATAGCGAGCCGAGCGCGCTCAAAGCCATCAGCTCTGCCCAGCGCCATGAGCTAGATTGGGTTCCATTAGAATCTCTAAGCACGGAGCAACTCGCCCAACTGGATGCTAATTGCTGCGGCGCATTCGTAGACCCAACTGGACTCGTAAAAGATGACGAGAACCGACCCACCGACTCTGAAACCCATTTCGATGCTGAGCAGGGTATAAGAGGACTCTCGCCGAACCTTGTCAGTATTGACGGCGATATCATCGTGCAGCAAGGCTATCGCACTATCGAGAACGACGAATTCACGACTATCGATCGCGAAGCGAACACCGTACTAATGCAGGGCGACGTTACTTTTCGCGAGCCAGGCATCCTGCTGCAAGGCAGCTCAGCCTTTATCGATAGTGATGCCGGTGCAAATCGAGTGGAAGATGCGCAGTACGTGCTGCATGACATAGGCGCCCACGGCAGTGCAGAAAGCATCACCTACAGCAGCGACACCGGAAGCGTAATCATCGAGAATGGAGAATTTAGTCGCTGCGAACCCGAATCAAACTTCTGGCTATTCCGCGCAGAGAGCATCGTGCTCAACCAAGATGAGGGCATCGGCTATGCTACTGCGGCAAGCCTACGTATAAAAGATGTGCCGATTTTCTACTACCCAGGCACTCTACCGTTCGCACTCGGCGACGAGCGAATGTCTGGTTTCTTGGCACCCAGCACCGGGTCGACACGCAACGGGGGCTTCGACTTCGAACTGCCCTACTACTTCAATCTTGCACCGCATTACGACGCGACAATCTCGCCCAGGCTCATCTCGGATCGCGGCGTGTTGACTGGGCTGGAACTTCGCTATCTTGGCGAAACTTCGATGAACACCCTGAACATGTCCTACCTAGGCAATGACAAACTGTTCGATGAGACCACTGCGAACACGCTAGGCTCCGATTCGCCGTCAACCGATAATCGCTGGTTTGTCGGCTATGAACATTACGGCGCCTACGGCCGCAACTGGTCCAGCTTTGTTGACTACAATGCCGTGAGCGATGAAGACTATTTTTACGACTTAGGCAGCAATGGCTTAAATGCGACCAGCCGCACACACCTAAATAGACAGGCCCGACTAAATTTCGATGCCGAATATCTCCGAGCAGGGCTCAATGTGCAGCGCACTCAGATAATCGACCCCTATATCTCCTCGATAGACCTGAACCGCCCCTATGATCGCCTGCCGCAATTTTATTTTGATACCGACGCCTATCTTGGCGCAGGCTTTCGAGTAGAGCTAGGTGGCCAGCTTACTTCTTTCGACCGAAAGTTGGATGAGTCACTCTTAACACAGACTCAACTCGATAACGGCGTGCTGGTAAATGGCGAACGCTTGAATCTAGAACCTGCCATCAGTTGGTCTATCGAACAGCCAGGCTGGTTCCTACGTGCCAATGCAAAGCACAAGTACGCCTCTTACAAGCTACAGAACCAGACCAGCGCATCGGTTGATGATCCAAACATTGGCATCAACGTCTACAATTTTGATAGCGGGCTCATCTTCGAGCGCCCCATGTCCAATGGGTTCACTCAAACTCTGGAACCTAGGGCCTACTATCTAGTTAGCGAGTATGAAGATCAAAGTATGCTCCCGCTATTCGATACCTCGGAACTCAACTTTAGTTTCAGCCAACTATTTCGCGAAGACCGATTCAGCGGCGGCGATCGCATCGGCGACGCCGATCAGGCGAGCATCGCTATTACGAGTCGCATACTCGATGAGAAAGGCAAAGAGCGCGCCCGAATGAGCCTAGGCCAGATTCGCTACTTCGATGACAGACAGGTGAATCTGAGCAACCCAATACAATCTTGGATACCACGCTATTCTCCACTAAATCAGAAATCCGCTCTGGCTGGCGAATTTGCCCTATCCTTCGGAGAGAACTGGCGCCTAAATACTGACGCACAATGGAACGAAGAGACCGAAGAGCTGGACGAAGGTAGCTTTCAACTTCGCTACCATAGGGACAGCGACCACTTAGTTAATTTCGCCTATCGCTACCGAAATCTGGTGGATTCGCCCAATTTCATACTGCCGGTGGGAATCGATCCCCGCATCAAGCAAACCGATCTTTCAGCCGTCTGGCCGATTAATCAGACTTGGAAACTACTGGCCAGGTGGAACTATGATCACAGCAATGCCCGGAACTTAGAGACCTTTGCGGGGGTCGAATACAGCAACTGTTGTGCGACAATACGGCTTATCGCGCGAGAATGGGTTGACGAGGACGAATTGTTTGTCCCTAATATCGAAGCGAATCAAGGAATTTTTGTCCAATTCACCCTGAATGGACTAGGCAATATCACCGGCGGCGGCATTAGCAGCCTATTGAGTGACGGCATACGCGGGTTTAGAGAGACTGATGATGAGTAGATGGAACACTGAGGCGACAAGACCGGTGCAGCAAGGCACTTTTAATCTAAAGCATTTGCTGCCGACAATCGGACTTGGGCTGCTATTAGCAACTGTGACAATTGCGTCAGGCCCTGCCTCAGCACAGCGCGTGTTACTGGACAGAATCGTCGCCCTAGTAGACGAAGGCGTGGTCCTACAGAGCGAACTCGATGCACGACTTCTTGATATTCAAACGAAAGCGGCTCGCGCCAATCGCCCTCTTCCAGAAATAGGGAAGCTCAGGACTGAAATGCTGGAGTCTCTAATACTTGAAAATTTACAGATGCAGCTGGCAGAGAGAGTTAGCATCCGTTTTAACGATGACCAGATTAACCGTGTTCTGCGCAATATGGCCGAGAACAACAACATGAGTTTCGATGAGTATCTGGACGCGCTGAACGAGGCCGGCGTCTACCTGCAAACTAGAGAACAGGTTCGCAAGCAAATGACTATGCAGGAATTACAGCGCGGCATGGTAAATAGTCGAATTCAAATTACCGATCAGGAAATTAATAATTTTCTAAACTCGGAGACGGGACGTGAATCCATGGCTCCGAATTATCTGGTTGAACACATGCTTATACCCGTCAGCAGCGAAGAAGATGCGGCCGTTAAGCAAAGCAAAATACGTTATGCCGCCGACTTAATCGCACGTATTAAGGACGGCGAGGACTTCTCTGCGGTGAGAGCCGCAGCGAGTCAAGAGCGCTTGTTTGAAGTTAATGCAACGGATTTCGGATGGCGCAAAGCTGAAGGCTTCCCCAATCTGTTTAGAGAGATTGTCGAAGGCATGGCTGTCGGCGACATAGAAGGACCTATAGAAGCAGGAAATGGCTTTCATTTAATTCAACTCGCGAACAAGGCTGGTGGCGCCGAGCAGTTAGTGAAGCAAACAAACTTTCGCCACATCATGTTGAGTCCTAATGAGATTCGAGACGAGCAGCAGACAGAGGATGCTATTCGCGAACTTCGACAGCAAATTTTAGATGGCGAAGATTTTGCAGCACTAGCACGACAGAATTCAGACGACGACACTTCTGTCGTTGCTGGCGGCGACATGGACTGGTTCAATGAGGGAGAACTACTACTTGATATGGAAGTTGTGGTGGATGCTCTCGAGGTCGGAGAGCTGAGCGAGCCATTCCGCTCTACCGACGGCTGGCATATCTTTGAGGTCCTTGAGCGGCGCGAATCCGACCTCAGTAATATATACAATCGCAATCAGGCCGCGAACTCCTTGCGCGGTCGCAAATTTGACTTGGAATTACAGAACTGGATGATAGAGATTCGCGAAGCGGCTTTCGTAAAATTTATCAATTAGCATTCGACTCTTCACCTAGCAGAGTTCACTCTCCAAGACCTCAAAAGACCACCCCGATAGCTTCGCAGGAAGGCCATTGTGACATACCGAATAGCTATCACTCCAGGAGAGCCAGCTGGCATAGGGCCTGACCTGTGCATAGCCATAGCACAGAACCCTCCGAGCGATGTCGAACTGCTCATAGTCGCCGACCCCGAGCTACTTTTAAGCCGAGCTCAACTGCTAGGGCAGCCACTTAAACTCAATGAATTTGATGCAAGTACTGAACCCGTAGCAACAAATCAAGGAGAACTGACGGTGCTTCCCGTTCAGTTACGATCGAAAGCAGCGCCAGGGATGCTGAATGTAGCCAATGCAGACTACGTGCTTGAAACACTACGAGTAGCCGCGATGACAGTCAGCGATGGCGATTGCGATGCCATGGTCACAGGCCCAGTTCACAAGGGCATTATCAATGATGCCGGAATACCCTTCTCAGGACATACCGAGTACCTCGCCGAATTTTGCAACCAAGAGCTGACCGTCATGATGCTGGCGACCGAAGGCCTTCGCGTCGCCTTGGCGACGACACATCTACCTTTGAAGGAAGTGCCTGCCGCGATAACGAAAGATCTATTGCGCGACATCATCAAAATATTGAACGCCGATTTACAGTCAAAATTTGGAATTGCTACACCCCAGATTTTAGTCTGCGGACTCAACCCTCACGCAGGCGAAGGCGGACATCTAGGTAGCGAAGAGATCGAGACGATAAATCCTGTTCTAATTGAAATGCGAGACCAGGGAATAAACCTTATTGGCCCACTACCTGCCGACACACTTTTTACGGATAAATACCTTGCCAATGCCGATGCCGTCCTTGCCATGTACCACGATCAGGGACTGCCCGTACTAAAATTCAAGGGCTTCGGAGCGGCGAGTAATATCACCCTCGGACTACCCATCATAAGAACATCAGTCGATCATGGAACCGCACTTGATCTAGCCGCTACTGGCAGGATAGAAACAGGAAGCCTCAGCAATGCAATCACTACAGCACTGGAAATGAGCAAACACTGGAGGCAGCCCTAGTGGCGCATTCTAAAGCCGTGACTCTAAGCACTGGCACTGCACATCAGGCACGCAAACGCTTCGGCCAGAACTTCCTTCATGACCAACAAGTCATCGATCGTATTATCAGGGAAATCGCACCCACAAAATGCGACCATCTGCTAGAAATCGGCCCTGGGCAGGGTGCGCTCACTAAGCAACTCGCTAGTTCCGGCGCGAGACTGGACTGCGTTGAACTGGATCGTGACCTAGCCGAACACCTTCAACATGAATACCGCGACCACGACAATGTACACATTCATCAACACGATATTCTCAAGTTTGACCTAAACGATCTCGAGCTTAGTGATAAACGATTTCGTATCATTGGCAATCTTCCTTATAATATTTCGACACCCGTTCTTTTTCACCTACTAAAATATTACGAGAAAATTGAGGACATGAGTTTCATGCTGCAGCTAGAGGTAGTTGAGCGCATGTCAGCCAAAGTTGGCGACAAGAACTACGGACGGCTGAGCTTGATGCTGCAGTATTTTTGTCAGGCAGAGAAGCTGTTCGACGTACCACCTCAGGCTTTTACTCCTGCGCCCAAAGTAAATTCAGCTATAGTGCGACTAACACCCCACAAGGAACTGCCGATTACCGCCAAAGATACGAACTGCCTCAAAGTCGTCGTGCGCACTGCGTTCAATCAACGTCGTAAAACATTGAGAAATAGCCTGAAGACACTTATCTCTGGCAAGGAACTTGGCGATCTCGAGATAGACATGACACTCCGACCGGAAAAACTGAGCCTAACTGACTACGTAAAGATCAGCGATGCAATAAGCGGGAAACAGAACTAGATCTAGCCACCAGACAGCAGCTTAGAGAAATGAAAAAATGAACAATCATCCAGACATCCAGATCGAAGTTAAAACACTCTATTTATTAGAACAGTCTAATCCAGAAAAAGACCGTTATGCTTTCGCTTACACGGTGGAAATCAGTAATCACAGTGACGAGGCGGTTAAACTATTGAATCGCTTCTGGCATATTACAGACGACAATGAAAAGGTCGAGGAAGTTCGAGGCGCGGGTGTAATTGGCCAGCAGCCAGAGATTCTACCGGGTCAGTCGTTTCACTATACTAGCGGCGCAGTTATCGAGACCCAATTCGGCAGCATGCGGGGCGACTACGAGATGCAAACTGCCAACGGCCAAAAATTTACAGCACAGATACCCCCTTTTCTATTAGCTCCTCCACTCGCTGTCCACTAGACATCCAGACGAGAGCTCTAAAACAAGTTGTCTGAGAGTGATGTTATACTCCTAAGCATGCATTTATTATTCACGCTCCAATTATCCACGTCCCTACTATTCACGCCCCAACGCGCATGAGTACCTATGTGGTCGGTGATCTCCAGGGTTGTTACAAGCCCCTAAAGAAACTGCTAAAAAAAGTTAAGTTCTCGGAATCCCAAGACAAACTCTGGTGTGTTGGCGACCTTGTTAACCGCGGGCCCGACTCCTTAGAAACATTACGCTTTTTGCATGATATAAGCGACTCAACAGAACTCGTATTAGGAAACCACGACCTTCATCTCATCGCTATACACGAAGATTGTGCACCTATGCGCAGCAAAGACACTTTAGACGATTTGTTAAACGCTAAGGACTGTCAGCATCTCTGCGATTGGCTGCGAAAGCAACCGCTTGCCCACTATGAGAGCGTGGACACCAAGGCCGGCGTTAAAGATTTCCTGATGATACATGCAGCTGTGGCACCACACTGGAGTTTACAGAAGACACTGGATCTTTCGGCAGAGGTTCAATATGCGCTTCAGGACACCGAGTACAAAACATTCCTGCGCCATATGTATGGCAACACTCCTACTCGCTGGCACGATGAGCTAGAAGACCTAGACCGCCTACGCGTGATTACCAATTATTTTACGCGGGTTCGCTTCTGTGACGAGATTGGGACTATGCAACTCACGGTAAAAGAAGGTCTAGATTCGGCCCCACAGGGGTTCAAACCCTGGTTCGAATACGAAACGATAACACCAGAAACGACAATTCTTTTTGGACACTGGGCGGCACTCGAAGGCTATACTGGCAAGAAACATATTCATGCGTTGGATACTGGGTACGTCTGGGGTCGCGAACTGACTCTAATGCGACTCGAAGATCAGCAGCTATACTCCATTTCCAATTAGACCAAAGCTAACTAAAATAGTAATTCAAAACAGTAGTTCAAGATGACTATGGAAATATATTTGGTCGGCGGCGCGGTTCGCGACAGCCTCTTAGATCTTCCCATTAGGGATAAGGACTGGGTCGTCGTCGGAAGCAATGCCAAGCTAATGAAAGAGCAAGGCTATTTGCAAGTCGGCAAAGGATTCCCCGTGTTTCTTCATCCCGAAACCAAGCAGGAATATGCATTAGCTCGAACGGAAAGAAAGGTTGGCGTGGGATATCTCGGCTTCGAGTTCGATGCGTCTGAATTTGTCACGTTGGAGCAAGACCTGCTGCGCAGAGACCTCACCATCAATGCTATCGCCAAATCAGACGATGGTCAGATTATCGACCCCTACAACGGTCGTCAGGACATTAAAGATAGAATACTGCGTCACATTTCCCCTGCCTTCGCCGAAGACCCGCTGCGGGTATTGAGAGTCGCCAAATTCGCCGCGCGTTTTGCGCCGCTTGGCTTTACCGTGGCTCCAGAAACACTACAACTAATGAACGACATCGTCCGCAGCGGCGAGATCGACACCCTCGTTCATGAAAGAGTCTGGCAGGAAATCGAACAGGCCATGGGCAGCCCAGCACCGGATATTTTCATCCGCGTTCTGCGGGACTGTGACGCACTCAAAACTATCCTGCCGGAAGTCGATAGACTCTTTGGTGTACCGCAGCCGGTCAAGTATCACCGAGAAGTGGACACAGGCCTGCACACACTTCTCAGTCTGCAACAAGCAGTCAAGCTAAGCAGCGATCCTGTGGTTCGCTATGCAACGCTCGTGCACGACGTAGGTAAAGGCGTCACAGACAAGGCTAATTGGCCCAGCCACCATGGTCATGAAACTCTTGGCCTGCAACTGCAGGAGGGTATAAGCAAGCGCCTGCATGTACCGAATGAATTTTCACAACTCGCTGCTCTCGTGTGCGAGCATCACACCAAGTTGCACCGTATTAAAGAGCTGCGCCCCTCTACACTGCTGGAACTGATCGAAGCGCTCGATGGCTTTCGTCGACCCGGGCGCGTACAGAAATTCCTGCTCGCCTGTGAGGCGGATGCCAGAGGCAGAACAGGACTCGAAGAGCAGGGCTATCCACAGAATGTGTACCTAACAACGATACTAAGTGAATTGTCACAGCTGGACGTGGGAGCTTTGATTAAAGAGGCAAAACCAAAAAACACACAAGAGTTTGTACGGCAAAGCCGGCTCGGTTTATTGAGTGACATTATGAACCGAATCAACTCCTCTGACACAGAGAATTAGAACGCGCCGCAGAACGCCATGAAAACAGCTACAAACTACAGCCCTAACAGTAAAGTCTGCTTTCTCACCGGAGCAAGCAAACGACTGGGCGCATGTACCGCCAAGAAATTTCATGCCGAAGGTTTCAATGTCATCATCCACTACAATAGCTCCAAACATGAGGCAGAGGAGCTGGTCAGACAGTTCAATACCCTGCGGATAGGCTCCGCATTCTGCCTGCAAGCCGACCTTAGCGATCACGAACAAGCGCATTCCCTTGCGCAACGAGCACTGGCTTGCTATCAACGCGTGGATGTTCTAGTTAACAATGCCTCCGCCTTCTATCCAAGCCCCTTAGCCGAGTGCGATCACAAAATCTGGAATGACTTGTTCGACAGCAACCTAAGGGCAGGCTTCTTTCTAGCTCAACAACTCGCTACAGAACTGGAGAGACGCACAGGCTCGGTAGTAAACATGACAGACACACACGCAGACAATCCTCTCAAAGGCTTCCCTATTTACAGCATGGCGAAGGCGGGGGTAAAGGCAATGACGAGATCCTTGGCCAAGGAACTTGCGCCGCGAGTGAGAGTGAATGGCGTTTCTCCCGGCGCTATACTCTGGCCTCCCTCTCTGGAAGACGAATCCGATCCTGCCGTCTTGGACGCTCGCAAGATAATGCTGGAAAATATTCCCCTACGCAGACTAGGCGAGCCTCAGGATATTGCCGACACTGTTTTCTTTTTGGCAAATGACGCTTGTTATGTGACGGGGCAAACTATTCGCGTTGATGGCGGCCGCTACCTTGCCTAGTTGGCCAGGCTACTAGTTGACCAAACTACGCGCCAGACCAATCGATCTCAATCGCCCAAAGTTGCTGCTTCGACTTATCGTAATCCTGCCAGAGCTTTAGATAGGACAGGCCCGTGGCAGGATGCACCGTATCAGGCAATAACTCCGAGAGGGGCTGCAATACATAGGCATTTTCCAAGACCTCAGGACGCGGCAACTCAATACCACAACACATTCCCGACTCATCGCCATACAGGAGGATATCGATATCCATGGTACGGCCGGAGAATCTGGCTTGCCGTCGATCTCGACCCAGCTTATCTTCCAATCGCTTTAGAAAGGCAGCGACGTCGGCTAAGCCCTTGTCTGTATCAGCCAGAACTACCAGATTGAGAAAATTGTCGCCATCAAAGCCAATCGCCTGACTCTCGTAAGTTGTAGAATGGCGAATGTTCTCGAATTCCAGGCTCAGCGCATCTAGCGCCGCCCGAATATTCGACTCAGCGTCGGTATTGCTGCCTATGCTTAGAGCCAGTGTCGTCACAGCAAACTCACTCACAAACTCACTAGCAAAACATTATCTCGAAAATAACGGTCTGACCTACTTAGCCGTGCGTTCAATTATTACCCCCACATCTTTAGACCCAGTGACGGCGCCGGGCTTACCCAAGCGCAGCTTGAGCCAAGGCACGGAAAATTCTTGCAGCACGATCTCGGAGATCTTCTCGGCCATGGTCTCTACTAAGAAAAATTCCGAGCCTTCGATAAATTCTATAAGGCGCTTCGCCACCGCCTTATAGTCTAGAGTGTTTTCAATATCTTCGCTGCTCGCCGCCAGAGCAATGTCAGTTCCCATTTCGAGATCCAGACTCACGGCCTGCTTCTGTTCGCGCTCCCAGTCATAGATGCCTATGATGGTTTCTATCTCCAGCTCACGTATATAAACGATATCCATTCCCAGTCCTTTAATTAAAAGTGTAGCGTTAAATGGCAGGCAGAGCCTCTAGCGACCAACGCGGCTGTGCGCGTATTTCCAAGCTATCTTGCTGGCCGGCCAACAAGCGCTGGCAACCTGCATAGGCAATCATTGCGCCATTGTCGGTGCAGAAGCGCGGCTTCGCGTAGAACAGTTTCGCGTCAAACTTTGCCACCGTCTTTCCCAACACTTCTCGTAGCTGCAGATTAGCCGAAACACCACCAGCAATAATCAGGGTGTGCATTCCTGTTTGCTGTAATGCTCGGCCACATTTGATCGCAAGTGTCGCGACTACGGCTTCTTCGAATCCCCTCGCGATATCTGCTCGCTGCCTGTCACTTAATTCCCCATCTGCTCCAATTTCCTTAGCGATTGCCGTACGCACGGCTGTCTTCAGCCCACTAAAGCTGAAATCCAATCCGGGACGGTTCGTCATCGGGCGTGGGAAGGTAAATTTTCCAGACTCTCCTTCGACTGCCAATTTTGCCACATGAGGGCCGCCGGGATAAGGCAGGCCCAACATCTTACCGACTTTATCGAACGCCTCGCCTGCGGCATCGTCCAAAGATTCACCCAACAGCGAATAACGACCAATGCCCTCGACCTCAACCAGCTGCGTATGTCCGCCAGAGACTAGTAGAGCCACGAATGGAAACGCCGGCGGTTCGTCCTCCAGCATAGGCGCCAGCAAATGGCCTTCCATATGGTGGACGCCGATTGTCGGCACATCCCATCCCATGCCTAGAGATCGACCGATGGATGCTCCGACTAACAACGCACCAACCAATCCCGGCCCTGCTGTATAGGCTACCCCACCTATATCGGACTGCTCGATACCGGCCTTGGCGATCACTTCTTTGATCAGCGGCAAGGTCTTGCGAATGTGATCGCGGGATGCGAGTTCGGGAATAACGCCGCCATATTGCGCGTGTATTTCGATCTGGCTGTACAGGCAATCGGCCAATAGACCGCGCTCGCTGTCGTATAGCGCGACTCCGGTCTCATCACATGATGTCTCAATACCCAGCACTATCAACGGCTTATCTCTCTCATTCTTGCTATCACTTTTGCTCTCACTCTAGTTCTGACTATCACTCTCGATCTACTCGCAATCGATTCTGAAATACAATCTGGCTTACTCGAAAAGGGGCAATCATGCCAAATATGGAGACATATCCCAAATTCCTCGTACCTTCGCCTTGTATTTAGGCCAGATTCCAACCGATAGAGACTAATTCTTTTGCAATTAATGCCTCGGGGCATTAATATTAGCGCCCCTTATATTCCGCGCCCCTAAGATTCTTGGGTCTTTCTTAATATTTGGGCCGGAACAACAAGTAAATTAGCTTGTTTACACAAATTTAACAGTAAAACTATTTAAGGTAGGTGTTTAGTTCAATGCCCCAGGTAAAACTTAAAGATAACGAACCTTTCGACGTGGCCCTGCGCCGCTTCAAGCGCTCTTGTGAGAAAGCAGGAGTTCTAGCTGAAGTACGTCGTAGAGAATTTTACGAGAAGCCTGCTGCGGTGCGTAAGCGCAAGGCTGCTGCTGCGGTTAAGCGCCACTTGAAGAAAGTGCAGCGCGAAAGCAAGAAAAGCCAACGCCTGTACTAGTCTTACCACCGGGCAAGCATAGTCTTAACGCTTGCCCTCCTGCGCTCGCAGGTATTCGGATACCCATGCCTGACAGCCCTCTCAAACAAGCCATCACCGATGCCATGAAAGATGCCATGCGGGCGAAAGATAAGCCGCGCCTAGGCACTATTCGTCTTGCACTGTCTGAAGTTAAACGCGTGGAAGTCGACGAGCGCATCGATCCAGATGACGAACGTATTATCGGTATTTTAGACAAGATGATTAAGCAGCGCCGCGAATCCATTCGCCAATACGCGTCTGCAGATCGCCCGGAGCTGGTTGCTCAGGAACAGTTTGAGATCGAAGTCATTCAGGAATTCCTGCCAAAGGCACTGGAAGCAGACGAACTTGAGAAAATCATTAAGTCGGCTGTGACTGAATCAGGCGCAACCTCGATGAAAGAAATGGGCAAGGTAATGAGCCTGGTTCGTCCACAAGTAGTCGGACGCGCCGACATGACGGAAGTCAGCAAGCAGATCAAAGCACTGCTCGCTTAACTAGAGCTGCCACTCAAACTAAGTCCTCCCCCATTAGTACACTAGGTTCAAGCTCGCCGAAATTGACGAGCCCTACCCGCAGCAACTACAGCTAGATTTGGATACAATAGCAGCGAGCTACTGCCTTGAGCTAGATGGCCGTGGCCGGCGCTTCAATCACTCACCATACGAAAACTCTGGATGCTTGACCCATGGCTGGACTAATTCCACAGACATTTATCGATGACCTGCTCAGCCGAGCAGATATTGTCGAAGTTGTGGACAAGCGAGTCACCCTGAGAAAGTCTGGCAAGAACTACACGGCCTGCTGCCCCTTCCACAAGGAAAAGACGCCGTCATTCAGCGTGCAACCTGAGCGCCAATTCTATTATTGTTTCGGCTGCGGTGCCGGCGGCAACGCCATCGGCTTCATCATGAACTTCGATCAAACGGATTTTCCGCAGGCGGTAGAATCTCTCGCGCGGGACAACGGCATGGAAGTTCCGCGCGAAGAAAGTGCCGCAGCAATTCGCAGGCAGTCGGAGAACAGCAAATTATTCGAGGTCTTGGAAGAGGCGAGCAAATTTTATTGCCAGCAACTGCGCCGTCATGAGCAACGTAAATCGGCAGTCGACTATCTGAAGGCTAGAGGCGTGAGTGGCGAAATCGCTAGAGATTTCTGCATCGGCTATGCCCCACCAGGATGGGATAATCTCCTGAAAGCGATCACTGCTGATGCCAATGAGCAACCGTCTCTCCTTAAGGCTGGCATGCTTATCGAGAAAGAAGCCCGAAAATCCGAAAGCAGCGGAAACACTGAAGCTGCTCGTTACTACGATAGATTTCGTGATCGAATAATGTTCCCTATTCGCGATAGCCGCGGACGCACCATCGCCTTCGGCGGTCGAGTTCTTGGCGATGACAAGCCCAAGTACCTGAACTCCCCGGAGACTCCTGTCTTTCACAAGGGTGCGGAGCTCTATGGCCTCTTCGAGGCAAAGAAGGCGAACAACAAACTCAAACGCATTCTCATCGTTGAAGGCTATATGGATGTAATTGCCCTAGCCCAGATGGGCATTCGCAACTCGGTTGCCACACTGGGCACAGCGACGAGTGATCGACACCTGACTCGACTCTTCCGCATGGTGCCTGAAGTTGTATTCTGCTTCGATGGCGATAACGCAGGCAGAACTGCAGCATGGCGTGCCTTAGAAGCAAGCCTGTCGGAGATGCAAGACGGCCGTCAGGTGAAGTTCCTGTTTCTCCCCGAAGGCGAAGACCCCGACACCTTGGTTCGCAAAATCGGCGAGGCTGAGTTCAACACTTTAATAGAGAAAGCTACACCGCTGGAACAGTTCTTCTTCGACAAACTGTCGGAAGGTCTCGACATCAAGACGATCGAAGGCAGGGCAAGATTAAGTAATCTTGCCAAACCCTTAATAGCCAAATTCCCGAATGGCATATATGGTCAGCTAATGCTGGACAAGCTCTCAGAGACGCTGGGTGTTGCCAGCGAATCATTGAGCAAGCTAATAGAATCGCAGACCAAGCAAACGCGAGGCAGCTCAACGCCACCTGCGCCGCCAGCAGCTTCCTCGCCACACTCTGCGCCCATGCCCGAATCTGCCCCCTATGAACACGACTTCGGGCAAGCGTCGCCATCTTCGAACCCGCAAGCAAAGTCCACAAGCTCGAATCTGAACGTCTATCGCAAGCCTGCTGCAGTAAAGGCAATCGAACTGCTAATGCAGAACCCAGAGATTGTCCTGTCCATAACTAAGGACCTATCGCCACTGCACTCTGCTGGAGATGAAGGCCGGCAATTGCTGCTATCTCTCATTGAGATGGTACGGCGCGACCCCGATACCGACACCCCTACCCTGCTCGGTTATTGCAGCGGATCTCCCTTCGGAAATCAGATAACGCGACTGAAGAGTGAGAACATCACCCCCATAGAAGGACTAGAACAGGAGTTCTTGCAGATTCTTGACAAGATATTGTCGGATGTCCTCAAAAAGCTTGAATCCCAGAAGCGCAGGGAGGCCCTCTCGAAGATCGCAGCTCCCAAACACCCGCAATCAGGCGACGAGACAATGCCAGACGGCGATATGCCCCCGGCACCTCCACTCTAGCAGCTTGAAAAGCAAGCGATTACCCCCATCTATATAGCTCTGTTCATGGCGTAATTTAGCCAGCTCAGCGATGTACAAGCCGGGCCCTAAGCCTATATAATGCTCGGCTCAGTTTTATTCACCCACTACCTGGCAGCTGCTGGGGAGACGAGAATTCATGGCCGACTTAATTGCACCACAATCCAGCCTTAAAGCATTAATCGCGAAAGGAAAGGAACAGGGCTATCTGACCTATTCCGAAGTCAACGACCATCTTCCAGAATCCATCTCCGACCCGGATCAGGTTGAAGATATCATCCAGATGATTAATGACATGGGTATCAAGGTGTTTGAAGCAGCGCCAGATGCCGATGCGCTATTGCTCAACGAAGAAAGCGACAGTGGTGCCGACGAAGTCGCCGCCGCCGAAGCTGCGGCAGCGCTCGCCGCGGTTGAAAACGAAGCCGGCCGCACTACCGACCCAGTACGCATGTATATGCGCGAGATGGGTACGGTCGAACTCCTAACACGCGAAGGCGAGATCGTAATTGCCAAACGCATCGAAGAAGGCCTGCGCGAACTAATGAACGCCATGGCCTACTTCCCAGGTACAGTCGAGCATGTACTCAATGAATATGCATTGGTCGCCAACGAAGAGAGACGACTCAATGAGCTGATAACAGGTTATCTCGATCTTAGTGATGAAGCGATTCCAGTTGGGCCACCTGCGGCCAGCCAACTAACGGAACAAGAAAAACAAGACAAGAAAGATGCCGGCATCGAAGATGAAGATGAAACACCCGTTGGCCCTGATCCAGAAGAAGCCAGGATTCGCTTCACTGAGCTGCGCGTACAATACGAGCTTGCCACTAAGGTAGTTGGCAAACGCGGACGCACCCACGATAAGTCCAGAGAAGAACTAGCGAAATTGGGCGAACTGTTCAAGAGCTTCAAGCTAACTCCGCGTCAGTTTGAGCCGCTGCTTAGTCATGTTCGCGCCGTACTTACTCGACTGCGTCGTCATGAGCGCACGATCATGAGCCTAGTTATCCGCAGCGCCAAGATGCCGCGCAAGGTCTTCATCGCCAGCTTTCCCGGCAGCGAAGTGAATCCTAAGTGGATCGACAAGCACATCAAGGAAAAGGAAGCATACTCGGAATTATTGGTTAACGTTAAGACCGAAGTATTGCGCGCTCAGAAGAAGATTCGTCTTATCGAAGAAGAGACCGGCCTGGAAATCGCCGAGATTAAAGACATCAATCGAAAGATGTCGATAGGTGAAGCTAAATCACGACGCGCGAAGAAAGAAATGGTTGAGGCTAACCTGCGCTTAGTTATCTCCATCGCGAAGAAATACACGAACCGCGGCCTACAGTTTCTGGATCTAATTCAGGAAGGCAACATCGGCTTGATGAAGGCCGTAGACAAATTCGAATACCGTCGCGGCTACAAGTTCTCAACTTATGCTACATGGTGGATTCGACAGGCGATCACCCGCTCTATCGCTGACCAGGCAAGAACCATTCGTATCCCTGTTCACATGATCGAGACGATCAACAAGCTAAATCGCATCTCACGCCAGATGGTACATGAGAAGGGTCGCGAGCCTACCCCAGAAGAATTGGGCGAACGCATGGACATGTCAGAAGACAAGGTCCGCCGCGTACTGAAGATTGCAAAAGAGCCAATCTCCATGGAGACACCAATCGGTGATGATGAAGATTCACACCTAGGTGATTTCATCGAAGATGCGACCGTAGACTCACCGGTAGATTCGTCTATAGATGAAGGCCTGCGCGAAGCAACGAAAGATGTCCTAGGCAGCCTGACAGCAAGAGAAGCAAAAGTACTAAGAATGCGCTTCGGTATCGACATGAATACCGACCACACGCTAGAAGAAGTGGGCAAGCAATTCGATGTAACTCGTGAGCGCATTCGTCAGATCGAAGCAAAAGCACTACGTAAACTTCGACACCCGACACGCTCGGATCATCTACGCAGTTTCTTGGACGAGTAGTTCCTGACACTAGCGTGAACCAGTGGGGCGCTTTATAATTAGCCCCATTGTGATTTTGGCGATTGATTGTTATTCCTAAGCCTGATCAAAACTTTTTTGGCAAAGCCTGCTGCTTGTAATCGAGGCGCGGTAATTTTTATTCAAGGGAGCGTACATTAGTACGTGACCGCGAAGAGAAATTGTCGCAACGAAGAGTACGAGGAGCAGGCGAAGACAAAAAGGGCCTATAACTCAGCTGGTTAGAGTAGCGGACTCATAATCCGT
>TARA_B110000858_G_scaffold138557_1_pt1 | contig 19100 bp, 25 predicted proteins | sample TARA_B110000858 | Tara Oceans TARA_B110000858 (sample SAMEA4398247) | marine metagenome | biome: Polar Biome; feature: [SRF] surface water layer (ENVO:00010504); material: water (ENVO:00002006), including particulate matter (ENVO:01000060) such as... | depth 5 m | reverse complement strand
AACTTAACTGAGTCATCAGTAGAAACCGTAAACAAGTATTTCCAGATATAGCCATCATTTGCACTAAAATCAATAACACCATTTGTCACGATACCAGAAGTATCTGGATTTTGTGTTGAGACGCCGCCAGACTTCAAACACAAAAATACATTGTTGTTATCAGAAATAACATAATAAGATTTAGTGCTTAGTGTGGTGTCACGATCGTCATATTCTGAATATGTTGTACCTGATACCCATTGGTAACGAGGTACGGCAAAGGTAACATCTAAGTCCGTGATTTCTTTCATAGACGACATACGTTGCCATGCATCTGTGTTATATGCAAATGTATTATCATACGGTGTATCAGGTGATGCTTCTGATGTCCATGGTTCGGTACGACCTACAAATAAGTAGTAGCTTGAACTATTGACTGCATCATCTACTAATTCCTTAGCAGCATTCAGTCTAAAATGGTTGGTAATGATGGCGGTCATTGTTTTCTAACTCCTAGGGTGTTTTATTCAATCTCGATAAACGAGTCAATGTTGTATTGTACTTTATTATTTATAATGTCTTGGACAGTGATTTCTGAGTATTCTTCAATACGATTTGTATATCTAAATTTTAATTGGTCAAAGTGTTGTGCGCTGCCAAAAACCTCAGTGCTTGTTTCAGGTCTAAATGATACTGTTATCATTGAAGCAACAACATCATCTAGTGTCTTAACAAAAGAGGCAGAAGCATCCGCTGGTGTAATAACAATTGGGAATGCAAGTCCACCTTTTTGTAGACCTGGCTGCAATACTGGAAAGGTTGAACCAAGATTATCAAGGAACAACAAAATCTCGCCAAAGAAAATAAAGCCAGCGGGGTGTACTAATCTAGCAAATGGATTCTTCCAGTCATCAGCATTAGTACCCGTACGAAGAACGTAAGAGAATTTCTGATAAAAGAATGAGTCTTGAATCTTTTTATAGTTATCAAGAAAACCATCATTAGTTGAGAATGAGCCTGATCTGTATACTTTAACAACATCACCAGTCTGCAGCTCTGTATCAAACTCAAATGAGTAGTCAAGAACATTAGTTGTAGTATTAACAACTACGTTAGATTTAAAATCTGTATGGTGTACATCATTAACAAATATGATAGGGTTATCATAAATTAGTTTACGGCTATTATCATCAAGTCCTGCTACAGTAGTTGAACTAGAACCTAATGTAAATGTAAATAGGGCTGCATAATTTTCTGGGTGGGCAATAGTATCAATAGAACGATCATACCACTTACCATCTGATGGTACCAGCATATCGTCTTTAGGAAAATAAAGCTCAACTTCATCGTTAAACAAAATTTGAAAGAAGTCTTTAATTGACTCAGGTGTACCACGACTACGATAATATGCTGTTAATCTTTTATATAAATGTCTAGGATCAGCAGCAAAGGTTCTGGGAATAGCTACACCAACTTCTTTTTGTAGCTGTTGAAGCAAATTTGATTCAATACGATCAATATCACGCTGAATATCAATAGTATTAAGATAATGACCAGCGTTGTTAGTATGCTCAAGAAAGTCACAATAGACTTTCAAGGCATGCATCATACCAGGATAATTATGAGATACATGTTCTGGCACTAGATCGTCAACAATTGATCGTAATACTAGTCCGTCATGTAATTCATTTGTTTCTGTTACTGTCATTTAATTAATGCCTTGACGTTGTTGTATAATCAATACCTGCAGATACACCACCAGTGATCATAGTATCAACTTCACCTTTAACAATGCATTCATCAACTAAAATGTTAAGAAGCTCATTGCGTTTAGGTGCTAAATCATTTGAATTAGGTGAAACAGTAATCTCGATATATGTACCAATAATAGATGTTGGATTAAATCCGTTCAACTCAATAACACCAGTTGATTCAGTTACTGTACCAATATTAGCATTTAATACTCTCTGATTAGAACCAGCGCCTGTTACAATTTCTACCTTACGAACACCAGTTGTGTCTAAGCGGTCTCGGAAAGTGCACTGTCTTCCTAAGTAACTAAATTCAGTTGAGCTCATGATCTGTTCATCCGAAGATGTTGTATAGAAAGCAGATGAGAAGTTTAGTGTGTATTTTAGCTCAGTATTAAGAGTAGGCACAAATCGCTTCTTCATCTTAACACGAAGTATTGTATTAATAATAGCTGGATCAGATGTATCAATTTTAGAATTAATATTAGAGAAACGGAACACACCGTCAAAACGCTTAAGCTCGTTATTGTTATAGTCCCTAATAGCCTCACGTGCAATAATTGCTAAAGCATCAGCAGACGCATTAGTAAGGTTAGGATTATACTTAAAGAAAGCCTCTAAGTAAATGTAAGTATATGCTGGATCAACAATTGTTGGTGTGATAGAAACAACATTACGTGGCTTTAAATATTGTCCAATAATGAGTTCTTTATCCGTAAGAGTAAGCACTTCAGCATCACGTGGTTTAATTGAGATGTAAACTTTACCATAATCAGGTGGGCTATTATCTTCACCACCCCATACAGAGATGGCTTCGATGTTAGCATAGTTGTTTTGAATAATAGCTTTATAATCATCAGGAGTAACTGCTCGGTTCTGAGAAGTATATCCAAGAGGCGCATTAAACTTAATTGAGTCAATATCCTCTCTTGTTGAACCACCAGTTGCTTTAGAAATAGTTGTTACTGTAGCATCAGTATTACCTTGAATAGTATCGGCTAGTGAGAAAGTCTTAGCTCCGTTAGCTTCATCATCATTAGTAACAATATATGTAATTGTGATTACGTTACCATTCTCTGGCTTTTTACCAATAACATTATCACCAAAGAAAATTTCATACAACCCATCTTGACCTTCTTGTAAGAAGTAGACAGCTGATGTCGGACCAACTGCTGATACGTCATTAGCTGTTTCGTAATCAAGTATTTCAGTTGAGATAGATGATTCGCGTACTGTGACAACCATTGATGATGTAACAACTTTCTCAAAAGGAATCACAAACTTTTCACTAGAAGCTGTATCAAAGATATATGTTGTAGACTTAAATGAGCCCTGAACTAGTTTAACACCTTTAAAGACATATGCGTTATCTGTATCAGGTGTAATAGTCTGTGTATTTTCAGTAACAAAACTATATGTCTTGCCATCAATCAAACTATTAAACTGTGTACCTTTAGCCATAGTCATAGGGATATAACCAGTACCATCTTCATTCAGAACATTGGTTGGGTTATTAACAGCAATGTCAACAGAAGCAATTGGCGCATAAGAGGAACGAGGTGTATAGCCAAGAAGTTTAGCATGAGAAACAACTGACTGACGTAGTTGAGCCGAGTCAAGGAAAGTTTCGTTCAATGCCATGTTGGCGTTAAGCGCATTAAAGTGTGTAATATATACCATAGCATCAAGCAGTGTGTTGGCTGCCGAGCCCTCGAAGTTGGTATCCTTTAGGACATCATCTTCTGAAAGGTATTTAATTAGACTGGACTTGATCGAGTCAAAGTCCATATCTGCTACGTTAAGTCTTTTTGTTGTATCTACCATTTATCTTAATCTCTCAACTACAAATTCTACGATGTCTGTTGTCTGTTCTGGTGAAAGTATAGTAATATCTATACTAACTCTTAATGCATTCCGGTAATCTAAGTTTGAAACAATCACATTATCAACCCTTACTCTAGGTTCATGGTTTCTTAAACTATTGATAATCACGTTCTTGATTGCAGCTTCAGTAACAGCATCAAAATTTTCAAATAAGTATGCCCTTAAGTTTCCACCAAAGGTTGGGTTAAATGGTCTTTCACCACGTCCTGTTAAAAGAATATTTTGTACAGATTGCTTAACAGCTTCAGCATCACGCTTTAACGCAATGTCACCTGTATTCGGATTAATAGTAAACCGAAAGTCCAAGTCCGAGTAGACGTTCTGCCGTGCTCTGATAGTATTCTTTTCCATAGTGTTATTTATACCTTTTATCCTACGTTAACAGTAGATGATCCACCTGTTAATGATCCTGAATCAACAGAATCACCAATTCTTGCAACATATGCTCCGCCGATTCTAACTGTACTAGAACCAGTTGTGATAGAAGCTGTATGTGGTGCACAACTACTACCACTAGGTTCATCATGTTCAACAGTATCATCACCTATTCTGGCAATAAGAATACCATTTGCTTTAACTGTTGTCTGACCAGGAGTATCAAGTGTTGAAGTTGCATCACAAGTTGCGTGACCTGTGGTGAGAGCATCATCTTTTCTACTAACACCTGGCATTATACAAATTCTCTATCTGTTGTATTTTCCATACCGCCAGCACGTAAAGCAGTTAATACTTGGTTTCTAGGATCTAGTTTATTATATGCAATATGTAAAAGCAAGTTTTGATTATCAAAGCTACCAGGATTTTCCAGAATCATTTGTGTCCACTCTGGAAGAATTTGTCTAATTCTATTTGCTCTTGCTACAAACTCTTCCCTATTAGTAACACCTCTGAATTGTAAGTCAGCTGCATATCCACCATAGTGATGTGATCCACCAACATTTCTTCTAGGACGAAATCTACCACCAACACGTTCTACATGTTCTGATCTAAAACCATGTGTTATTTTCATATCAGGCATTTCATCATAAATTGGTGATAGTACCTCATCTACTAATATTTGTAGATTAACATTAATATCAGCAAGAGTAAGTCCGTGAACCCTTGATGGTAGTTCTGGTACATATGGAATTATAGGATTGCTTGTAACATCTGCAATAGTAATAGAGCCAGAGCCTGTAGCGGCTGGCTTTGCATCAGGATATGGTTCCGCAGAGCTAGTAGCTGCCGCTGCAGATCCGATTGCAAAGTATTCGGATGTTTTTGTTCCATACGCATCCTCCCTATCACTACCATTTGCGTAGTCACGTGCGCCACCAGCACCCTGAAGATGTGCTGCAGCTAGTAAACCAGATACTTCATTCTGTGGTGTACTATCATCAATAGTACCAATACGTCTCAGTGTATTATAGTTTTGTGTAGAGTATGCTTGAAATGCACTATCTTGTGTTGCTCTATCTTGTAGGAAGGCGTTTAGATCAGTCATACCACCCTTACCTGTCCAGTTAGCTGGATTATTAACTGAGCTGTTACCACCACCTGCTGCATATGTACCAGCTTTAATGTAACCAAGGTCTTCTAATGCAGCTGCACCAAACTGATAACCACCAACATAGCCAATACTATTTACTGCGGTATAATCACCGCTTGACTCTCGTTGTAATAGAGCTGACTGTAGACTTACTGATTGATCTACTGACAGACCACCAACACCAGCACTTGGTGGAATAATACTTTTAGCACTAGCTGTCGCCGCTCCTAGATTTTCTCGTCTAAGTTCTATCTCTGTTTTAATTTGAGGATTTTGTAATACCTCAACTTCAATAACAGCATCGGCGGCAGGAACTTTAGCTTGTTTTGCTTTCTCTCCAACAGTACCATCTGGATTAGTTACAACATTAGGTACGTCACATAATGCCGCTGCTGCTCCTAATGGATTCTCTATTAAGCCTGTTACAGTAGATAATAGTTCGTCAATGTCACCAACAGCTGTGGCATAGTATTCTTTAAACTCAGCTATCTTTGCTACTAGCCCTATGTCTAATGGGCCAAGAGAAATCATTGCAGCAATGTCTCCTTGAAGAGTACGAGCTGGGGCTAAAGCATCACCAATAGCACTATCAAGCGCACCTTGGGCTTCAGCTATCTTAGATTCAATACCAGCGATAGCTCCATTTACATCAGACATTGCGTCATCTACTGCACCTTGTGCGGCAGCTAAAGCATCATCAAAAGCACCAAGTGCTGGGTTATCTCCACATGCACCTGCTTTAAGTGTATCTAAAATCGACATATATAATCCTTAGTTAAGATCAATGGTTGCACCGTTAATGTCTACAGCACCAACACCGGTCATATCAATGGTTGCATTAGACTTGATATCAATATTGGTTGTTGATTCTAAGCGAGCATTTGCTTTACCATAGTATGTTGCACTACCTACAGTAATCTCTGCTTTATTGCCTGCAGTAGTTTCAGTACGTTTACCGTTTACTGTTTGGTTTAGATCAGTCTTAACAGTAAGCCACTGAGATCCAGCCGCTACAGTAAGTTTATCGTCACCATTAACAACCATAATTGTTCTATTCTGTTTAATGTTTTGAGAAACACTACCACCAATAGTTTGAGCAAAGTCTTGTCCAATTTCAGATTGAACATTAGATGCAACCTTTTGAATAATAGATTTACCAATCTTTTGGTTATAGTTACCCTCAACTTCTAGTGTGTAATCGCCTTTAACGAAGTGTCGCATAGAACCAATAACTGTAATATTGCAATCACCTTTAATAACGATCTCACGATTTTTCTGAGAAAATTCATATTGATCACCAACAGATTTGGTGTACCAACTACCCGCTCCATCAACTTCTTGATATGAGCCAGTAGGGTGTGTGTAAGAATATCTTTCTTCGCCAGATGTATTACCGTATTCTATAATATGACCACCTTCATGAACTTCTGCATACGTTAGTGGATATTGATCATTCTGTCTTGATGCAGCTACTTCTGGTTCTTCAATTTCTGTACGTTCATAGTATGCATCATTCTCAGGTTCAGCAACAGTAGCAACTTTAGGTGGAGTTGCTTGAGGTACTTTACCCATTCTTTGTCCGTCACGTGCTTTCATTGTTGGGTGATTTGCATAGTCACCCGGACGAGAAGCCGCTGGCATGTCAACTGTATCTGTTTCTTTAGGATAAGAACCACTAGGAGATGAGAAGCCAACTGAAGCTGATCTATAGTCGCCAGACTTACCTGGCAGTGTACCCAGTATTAGCATTTGTTGTTTGTATTCATCTAAGAAAGCAACTACAACCCAAGAACCCTCAACAAAGTATGGTGTGGCACCAATACCAGAAGTTGAAGCCGAAGTAGTAGGCATCATAACATTAGACCATGGTAGGTCATCCGTAGGTACTTCTTGACGATTCTGTGTGTGAATACCAACAACACGCACTTTAGCACGACCCATATATTCTGGATCATTTCTGTCTTCTACAACACCATAGTGTAATTCCATTATACAATAGCCTCTTTATTAATACCATTACGAATTGCTTCAATATACATTGTGTATTTACCAGCTCTGATTTCATGTTTAATTGCAGAGCAGAGATATGTGCCGGAGTTAACCTGATCAATGTCTTCTTCGGAACTTAGGTTTGGAGTCATTTTCTTAAATGTTAAGTTAACAAGCTTACCGCACTCAAGATTAGGAACAGTATCAACAACAGCTAATATAGCTTGGTTATTCATACGATTAGCATAACTCATCATTGATACTAAGCTGTCTGAACTTACTTGATGCAAGTTGCCTACGTCTACTGAGCTATATGCTTTACTATCAGTAAGACGATAGACGTGAGCAGACTTAGCCATCTGGCTTGGTCTTATATTATTAATAGAAAATGCTGGATCAATATAATCTTTTAATGTTGAGTTTAAGTGTGGTGCACTTTTCTCATAATCAAACACTGATTCAGTATATGTCTTTGTTGTTAAATCAAATGTACATATATCAGCAGCTAGTGAGCCTTCTGTTAGATTACTTAGTAAAGGATATCCAGCTTTAATAACTTGTTCTTCTACATTAGATACACGGTCAGGTAAATCACGCAATGATTGTCCTGTAGCATCTGTATTGATATGCGATATATTTTTTAGTTCAATAGGCTCTTCATCAGTATTAAACATATCACCTAATGATTTTAATTTAGCACCAGGGTTAATGACAGTATCGTATAAAAACAATGGACTATTATCATTACCAAATGTACTCGTTAAAACCATATCAATTGCTTCATACGGTGTAACAAAGGGAAAGACTACCTGATGAGAAGAACCACCTGTTGACTGAACATCTACATCTTGCTCTAAGAATGTATTATGAATCTTTGAGATAATATCTGTGTTACGTCCTTTAAACGAACGAGAGAATACTGATGTAACATTTTTAAATTGTTTCTCTGCAACAAATGTTAAAACATATGCACCAAGATTAGTGTTTATTTCTTTAGCGTCAAGGATTTCTGTTACACGAAAGCCATGTTCAATATTGGTACCTTTAAACTTTGCATTAATATATATTTGTTCTTGACCAATAATAGGAACAGTACTAAACATAGCACTATTATCAACAATAGTACACTCGCCTGTAATAAACTTACTACGAATAGATTCATACATAGTAAATTTGGTCACCTTAGTAGTGATATCAAATTCATTACCTAGGTATGATACTAAAGCAATATAGAGTTCTTCAAGTTGATGTGGTTGGACTTCAGCAATATCACTCATGATCTCTTAGCCTGCATTTCCCTTCTAAATACTCGTGCAACCTCTTTTATGTGATTAGGTTTAATTACACGAATTTTAGATTTATCCAAGTTCTGATCATATTCATACTGGAAGTTTGTGTAAGGTGTAGTACCAGCAGTACGTTTAATTGTTTGATCTCCTGTAGAATCATCTAAATGATATCTTGGCGCATATGCTCTCTTAACAATAGATGATGTGTTAAGTAAGTCTTGAGTTGTGCTTCCGTAAATACCTTCGCCAGATGTTCTAAATTTTCCACTAACTGTTTTAATAGTAATATAACCTAGTGTAGGATATTTTGCCATAACAGTACCAACAGCACCAGATACCTGACCAACAACAGTTTCGCCAAGATTAAACTTACCAGCAATAGGATCAAACCCAGCACCTACAACTGCAGCAATAGCGGCATAGTTATCGTACTTACTTTCAGTAAACTCTTTAAGTGCGTGTGTCGGCTTAGGCCAATCATTAAATGCATTAGAAAGGTCTTTATTGATAATAAAGAAAGTCCAATAATAATCACTTGTACCATAAAGGTTATACGAAGCCATATCTGGACGCTCACCCTCATTAATATTATAGTATGAATAGAATGAAACATCATCTAAATATTTTGTACCGATATTACTATAATGCGTAAGGTTAGTTAATGATTGTGTAAAGCCGTTACCATTAGCATCATAATCAACTTTTTGGAAGTTTTTAAAGTAGCTCATTAGTAACCCTCTTCAATCTGTGCACTTGTGATAGGAGCCAACTCTTTAAACTCAAGATTGAAATTAATTTCTACTGGATTATTATTAATTCTAAAATACGACATAGAGTTGGGGTTATATGTCGTTGTTGCTGATTCTAAAAACACTTCAGGTATTTTTGGTATGCCATTAACATTCACAAACTCAAGTTGGAAAGCATCAGGGAATTTAAATGCTATAGCGCCATCTTGTTCAGGATACATTCCTGTTCTGAACCATTTAATAATGCGATTAACAGTATTAGATTCACTTTCAGAATCAGGAATAAATCTAAACGATAATGAGAAACCTCTCATACCTGGAGATTTAAATAGCATAAACTCACGAGGATTCATTGATATTTGATTGCGCTTTTGATTCTCTTGAAGAACACTCTTTACAATACCACCAGCAGCGCTACCACCTAAGAAAGCTCCAGCAATGCCTAGCTTACTACCAATAGCACCACCAACGCCCATTGCTAACTCATCACCAAACTGATTCATAAGAGCTGTTATATCAGCAGCACTAAAGCTGTCGGGATTGACACCATTCATAAGCTGTTCATATCCAGCACCAATAAGCCCAGTGGCTGCTGTCTCAAACACCATGTTGTCATTTATGTTAATACCCATAGGCATATATAAAGATACATGTTGTTTTGTTTCAAGAGAAACTTTACCTGTTGATGTTGATCCAGCATTATACGTTGCCTTATGGCGGGTAAATAGTATAAAAGGTGAATCAGCCGCTTCTGCTTTCTGCGGATATCGCTCAATTAGTGGCTTGTTTTTTTGTTCCATGGGCTGTATGTCCTGCAGTTCTATTATAACTTAAAGGTATTTATATGACTTACAAAGGCAAATATAAACTTCGTAACCCAAAGAAATATGTTGGTGATAGAGATAAAGTTATTTATAGATCCTTGTGGGAAAGGCAAGCGTTTATTTGGGTGGAATCACAAGATAATATTATTGAATGGGTATCCGAAGAAGTTATAGTACCATATGTCTGCCAAACAGATAAGAAGGTACATCGCTATCATATTGATCTATACTTTAAGACAGCTGATGGTAAGAAGTATTTAATTGAAATTAAACCAGCGAAAGAGACTAAACCACCAAAGAAACCAGTTGGTCGCTCTAGGAGATATTTATCCGAATCACTTACATACATTAAAAACCAATCTAAGTGGAAAGCAGCAACACAATTTGCACTAGACAATGGTTGCACATTTCAGATATGGACCGAGGACACATTAAAATCTCTCGGAATTAAGATTATTAGCCCAAGGGTAAAGAAGAAAAAGTGATATAAATAAAGGTATGGCTGATTCATTAATACAAAAACTAGAATACGAAGCATTTAGATCCGGCATACCTGCTAGGACAGCGCAATCTCGTGCGTGGTTCCAGAATCAGATGAAGCAGATGGGTGATGTGAATCGTAATAAACTACTTAAAGATCCAGGATTACAAAAGCGTCAACGGATGGGTGTAGGCAACATGTACATGTTCTTCTATGATGCCAAGCACAGGAAGACGTTGCCTTACTATGATAGATTTCCATTAACTATTATTGTTGACAAAGCACCTGGTGGTTTCTATGGACTTAACTTACACTATCTACATCCTACACTACGCGCACGTTTAATGGATGAGTTGTTGTCAGTAACGACTAATAAAAGATTTGACGAAACAACTAAATTTAAATTGAACTATAAAATACTTAAGAGCGCAAATAAACTTAAAGCCTTTGCACCCTGTTTTAAACATTACCTAACAAAACATGTTGCATCGCAGCTTGCTTTAGTTGAGGCACCAGAGTGGGAAGTTGCTCTATTTATGCCTACTGAGCAATTCCAAGGTAAGAGTAAGCGGTCCGTATGGGCTGAATCGAAAAGGAAAATATAAATGTTACCAGCTGGCATTGATACACTTAAAGCATCTATTGGTCGCCGTGGCGGATTAGCTCGTTCTAATCGGTTCGCTGTTTATATGAGCCATCCGAGTAAACGAACTGATCTTCTTAATACTAACTTAAGTGATCTAATAGGTAATGCGGCTCGTCAGCTATTGACTGGTGGTAGTATTACACTTCAAAACTTTGTTGAAGATCCTCGTGACACATTTCTATTTTGTGAATCAGTGGACATGCCAGGTCGTCAGATTGCTACAAACGACTTTTCTACAGATATGAAAATGTATAAGAAACCATACGCATATATGAATGATGATGTTGCTATGACCTTCTTAGTGACTAATGACTATTACATGTACAAGTATGTTAAGTCATGGATGGATGTTGTTATGCCAGTTATCAATGGCTCATATAAAGTCGGCTATAAGTCAGACTATGCTAGGGACATTACTATTCAACAACTAGGTAGTAACAACTATGTACCAGCTGCAGGGATTGTGCTTAAGAATGCATACCCAACAACTATGTCTGCTATTACATTAAGCAGCACATCAGAAAACGAAATAGTAAGACTTACAGTGAACTTTGCATATGATGACTGGGAAGAACAATCAGTTGTTGAAGGCATAGGAACAGGAATCAAAGAGGTTCTTGGATCTATATCAAATAGTATAGATACAGTAAGAAATATTGGTAAATTACTTTAATACTCAGGAGTGAAATGAAAATGGCATTGCCAAAAATTAGTACACCAAAATATGAATTGACTATCCCATCTACAGGTAAGAGCATTGAATACCGCCCATACCTAGTACGAGAAGAAAAACTATTAATGATAGCACTAGAATCCGCTGATGAAATGCAGATGGTTAGTGCAATTAAACAGATTGTTGCGGCTTGCACATTTGATGTAGTAGATGTAAATCGTCTAGCTATGTTTGATGTTGAATATATCTTTGCAAAACTACGAGCCAAGTCAGTAGGTGAAACTGCTAAAGTTAGCCTTGATTGTGACAAATGTGAAGCAAAGAATAATGTAACTATTAATATCGAAGATGATATTAACGTCACAGAACAAGCAGATCCTAAGATTGTCTTAACTGATAATATGGGTCTTATAATGAAGTATCCATCTATGTCTAGTTTCCTAGATGTACAAAACTCTGAGAACACTGAAGTTGATAAACTATTTGATCTTATTGCTATGTCCATTGAAAGCATCTACGAAGGTGAAGAAATTCATGATGGAGACTCACACTCAACAAAAGATAAGGTAGAATTTATTGATTCACTAAGTGGTGATCAATTCCAAGAAGTTCAGAAGTGGATGAATAATCTGCCACAAGCTTATGTTAAAGTACAGTATACATGTAGTGAATGTAAACACGAACACGATATTGAATTGAAAGGTTTGAAGAATTTTTTCGCCTAACCCTTTCTCATAATAATTTGGTGAATTACTATAAGGTGAATTTCAGTATGATGCAACACCATAATTATAGTTTGACTGAACTTGATGGTATGATGCCGTGGGAAAGGGAAATATATGTTGCTATGTTGATTGAACATTTAAAAGAAAAGGCTGAAGAGGCCAAAAAACGGAAGTAAGGAACCAACATGTCAGAGACAAAAACAATTGATGCATCTGCAGTAGAAGGTGTTGATGCAAATGGCGATGGGCATATCTCTGAAAATGAGATGAATATGCACCTTGAATTTAAACGTAAAGCACTTGAGGATGCAGATGCTCAAAGAGATGCTATGCGGAAGATGACATGGTTTGCTTTGGCAGGTATGTTACTCTATCCATTTTTAATTTTGTTAACATCTCTATCTGGCATGGACGGAGCTGCTATAATTATTGGTGATATTGCACCAACATATTTTGTGGCTATCTCTGCTTTAGTCGCAGCATTCTTTGGTGCTGATGCACTCAAAAAGAAGTAAGGTAAACAACAATGGCTGACAAGAATACTTTATCAGACGTAATTGATCGGTTAAAAGCTGAGGGTCAACTTACTAGAAACTCGGGTTCACACTCGTTAAAATCTATTAAGGAAATTCTCTCATCGACTAATGAAGCTACACTATCCGACAAAGAGGATAAGCGAGAAGCTGCAGTAAAGTCGGATCGTCAGCTTGGTTACCTGGAGAAAATGGCTGGTGCCGCTGAAGATGGTAAAGAAATAAAAGTTGATGGTGTTGCTGGTGGTGCTGGATTACTAGCTGCCGCTGGTGGTATGCTATCTGGTGTCGGTATTGGTGGTGGAGCACTTGCAGCTGGTATTGGTATTATGGCAGCTGGTGGTGGTTACCTTCTAAGTGAGATTGGTAAACTAGACGGCGAAAATATCAAGAAGCAAGTTCTATCCATATTATCAATTGGTGATGCCTTTGAGGATGGCAAGTGGGCCCTTCTTGCCGAAGCTGGTACTTTAGGTCTTGCTATGGGTGCTATTGGTGCTGGACTTCTTGTCTTTGGTGTAGGATCTGCTGTAGCTAAAGCAGCCGCTACATTTGAAGTCGAAGGTTGGGCTGATGGAATCGTTACCAATGTTACTACCCTTTTAGGTCTTAAAGATGAGCTTGGTGGTAATATAAAATTACTAGCTGATGGCGTAATATTTGGCGCAGCTATGATCGCTATTGGTACTGGTCTTGCTGTCTTTGGTGCTGGATCTTCTGTCGCTGGAATGGCTGATGGATTAACTCAGTTTGTGAAAGCTGATGACTGGGCACAAAATATTAAAGACCGTGTTACAACATTGATGTCTATTAAAGATGACCTTGGTGGTAATGTAAAACTATTGACTGATGGTATAGTATTCGCAGGAGCCATGACCGCTATCGCTGCAGGTGTTGCTATCTTTGGTGTTGGTGCTGCAGGTGGTGCTGCAGGTGTTGGGTTTGCGGATGGTCTTGCCATGTTTACTGGTGAAGCAGATTTTGCTCAGAAGATTAAAGATAGAGTTAAAACACTTGTCTCCATTAAAGAAGAACTTGGTGGTACTGCAGCTGCATTTGGTGAAGCTGGAACTTTCTTAGCTGTTATGACTGCACTTGGTACTGGTATGGCTGTATTCGGTGGTGGTTCTGCAGTAGTTGGTCTTGCTGAAGGTATTAACAAATTTACAGGTGAAGAAGACTGGGCTCAAAAGATTAAAGATAATGTTAAAACCCTTGTAAGTATCACACCTCTATTAGATGGTGATGGAGAGGGAAGTAAAGCAACATTATTTGCAACTGGTCTTGCTAAAATTGGTTTAGGTCTTACTGCATTCGGTGTTGGTGGTTTTGTCGGAACACTAGGCAATGCAGCAAGTGCTATTCTTAGTATGTTTGGTGTTAAGTCACCATTCACTCAAATTATGGCAATTGCAGAAAATGCTGATGATCTAGCAAAAGGCGCCGATGCACTAGATAAGATTGCCGGAGCACTAAATGCATTTGGTAATATTAGAGTATCCAATGTTAGAATTGACTTTGAGGATATGGCAAAAGACCTCGCTAAGGCAATTCCTTTCTTACAAAAACTGGCAACTGGTGGTAAGGTAGGAGATGGTTGGTTTGATGGCGCTGAAGTTGATTTTGGCAAAGGTATCCTAGATCCTACACTAAGACTAGATGAACTAGCTGGCGCAGTTAGTAAAATCAATTATGTTCTATCTGGTGGTGCAAGTAGAACTGGATCAATGAAAATGGAAGATGCAGAAGCTGGTGCTAAAGTAATTGCTGGATCTATCCCTCAGATACAAGAATTGTCTGGTACTGTACTATCTAATGCACAAACTGCTGAATCTGCGGCTTCTGCTTATAATCGTCCTGCACCAGCCTTTAATACAGTATCTCAAGTAGATGCTTCATCTTCAGTGATAACTAATAACTCACAGACGTACGTTGGTAGTGATATGGATCCCTACTCAAAGAGGCGCCAAGAAGGTACAGGTGGTGCCGCTTATGGTTATCATATGATGGGTAGTGCATACCGCAATTAAAGCGTAAAAAAAAGGGAGCGGTTAAGCTCCCTTTTCTAGTTTTTATTATTGATTATGAACTAGCTAGGCTTTTAAAGTAACTTAGCGTATCATCATCTCCACCACTATCTGCAACCGGAGCCGCCGATGTGCTAGGTTCTGCTGTAGAAGCCATAGCTGGTGCAGAAGATGTTTCATCAAGACTTACTGACTCCGCAGTACTCATCACCATACCAGTTTCACCTAGCACACGATTAAGTTTAGCTTTGAGGTCTGTATATGATTTGTAGTTCTTAGGATCAATGAAGTCTTGCAAAAGATACAATCCATTATAGACTGCTTCTAGTTTTGCATCATCGTCATTCAATTTGCTTGGTGCAGCAAACTCAGATTTGTCATAGTTACGATAACCTTCGACATTACGAATCTTCAGCTTAAAGTTAGCACCTTCCCAGAAGTCATAAGGATTTACTGGATCCTCATCTTGGAATTGTGGTTGCATAACATCCATAATCTTATCAAAGATTTTCTTACCAAACTTAAACAGAAATACTTTTCCGTTATTAGATGGATTTGCTGGATCTTCTACGATCATGATATTTGAGACATAGTGCAACCGACGCTTACGTTCGCGTACTGTTGCTTTATCTTCATCACGTCCTGAGTTCCATAGAATGGAGTTAGCTTCAGACACGGGATCATCTTGACCAATTGAAGTAAGTGAGTTTTCGATGTACCATTGACCAGTTGGCCCTTTAAAGCCGTGATCCCAGTACTTAACCCAAGGTAGATCCTCTCCTTCTGCTGCCGGTAGGAAACGAAGTACGGCATAACCGTTACCTGATTTATCTACATTTGGCTTCCAGAAACGATCATCGCCGTAGGATTTCTTTTCGTTACCACCACCTGCGGCTTCTGCTGCAGTTACCAATTTAGAGATATCGGCGGAACGAGATTTTAGATTTGCGAATGACATATTGTATTTCCTTTTTAATGCTGAATTCATTCAGCTGCTGAATTATCCACTTTATACATGATATAGACTATATTATAACACATTTATGTTATGATGTAAAGACCTTAAGTACAAGTTTTTTCATTTTTTCGGGATTAACACGAACAAATGGTGAGTACTTTCGGACCTTGAGAGAGATTTCTGGCCACAGTATTGTTTCCGTAATCTCACGATCGGCTCTGTTCATAAAGCCGGTCAAGTTATTTATAATCGCCACAGTTTCTATAGAAATTTCTTCCTGTATATACTTAGTGATTATAATCGGATGAGCCCCATCTACACTACTAAGCATTTCGTCAAATGACTCACACTCAAGAGATAGATGGTTCAAATCCTGTTCAAAGATGTACGAGATAGATTGCATTCTCTTCAGCCAAGATTGATAAACATCCTCGGCATTCAACATTTCACCTATCCATTTTGTACCATTAACAAAGTGAGAAGCATAAAAGCCAATCATTTCAGGTGCATCTTTAAATCTTTTAGCCACTTTCGCGAAGTGGTATTTATCGTTACGTTTCCAAAAAGACTTTTGGGTCACGCTTGTTTTATAATTGTACTTTGCTGCATCATAAGTCTTTGACTCAAAGTGTAACTTGAGAGACTGGTAATAACGATATGCATCAAAGGGTTCTAAAGCCATCATACTGGCAACTGTGTTGAGTTATCATCACTTGCTACAAGTCTAAGTGTCACACACTCGGCTTGGAGTTTATCTTTTATAGCAGGTGAGATTAGCTTGCCAACATCACTAGGATCAAGACCACGGTCTTCGCATACTTTAATAATAGCATCCATATAATTGAGACGTAGCTCGAGGACAATATTCTCAACCATTAAAGTAAACTTTTTCTTCGTTAAAATTATATCTTCAATCATTATTGATTCCATCTATAAAAGATGTGATCGTCAATCTGAACGACTTCATCTAAGGTTTTAGCCCAACTAGGGTTTACTTTATCTGTGTGATAATGCGTAGAGCCTTCTGTTACATCATATGTTGACCATAAGCCAATTGCCTCTGCAGCAACAACTTGTGCTTGATACCATAGATCAATGTTTTTAGGATTATCAGTTAAACCATCACAATACCAGCTGAACTGACACTTATGTCTCTTCATTGAACCATCTGAATTTTTAACACCTTGCTTAACAACAGCACAGATATCGTTAGGATATCTATCGTCTACTACACGATTTATTGTAGTATGAGCAACAGCTAGTTGTCCCAGATGTGATTGATTCCTTGATTCAAAATAGATGTTCTTAGCCATACACTCCATAGCTTCTGGACTTGTAGACATAATCGCCGCTAGAATGATATCTTTCATAATATAGTATTCCTCAATTTGATAAGTCTATTATAACACATAAAGAAACAAATGTAAAGCGTTAAGGCTGAGAAAAGTAAGAAATATTTGATACTTCTATATTTAACCATTCGTTTCTAACAACATCAAGTACATTGATTGAGTGCAGATCAAATAGTGCTGCTTCCCTAATTGACTCAAAACCTATTGGTCTATTATCTAGGTCAGCAATGATATCGGATCTTAACGTAGCTTCAATAGTACGTCTAGTGGAGCCTTGAGGTGTATATATGATAACACATACTTTAACCTCAAGGGCTTCAACTAGTTCCTTACGAGTAAGGTCTTTACGTTGGTGCATGTGAAAATGAAGTCACATTATCAACTTTAAACGAACGCCAACCTTCGGCTTTAATATCGTATACCTTAACAACAGCTAGTGTTGCTTGTACACCCTGGTCGTCAGTCTTAGGACGAACCTCCATAGGTATGCGGTTCTCAAGTAATGTACATGTCATATCACGTGTATCACCATTGACCTTTGTAAACTTAACATTGCACACACCTGCACGCAATTGTTCTACCATTTCTTCACGAGTAATCATCCACGTTCTCCCATATATTCATCAAATGTTACATAAAAATCAGACTTCTCAACTGGATCTGTAGTGACGTTTTTAGCAAACTCCCACTGATCTCTTAGAAATACCTGACGCTCTTTTAACTTCGCTTCAAGCCGGTCGGCTGCATCACGAAGTGATTCGATGGTATTAAGTACTTCATCAATACCATTACCGAATTCCTCATCACCAATGTCCGCAACAATAGGGGCATCAGTACCATTTAAACAATGAACACCGATAACATTCTCAAGAATATCTTCCCAATATTCAACAGACACTAGACTAGCATCATCATCGGCTCCAATAAACACTGAGGTTTCAATACCCTCAAGTGTAAGTGATGTATAAGTATCAACAGATAATGTTGTACTTCCCATTTAGTTTCTCCTCATATTAGCAATGTCTACTGCTTGGGTTGTTCCACGCATAATTGGTACTGCGTTGGATTTGTGCATCTGTCCGATTCCGACAATAAGATTTCCTGTGTATTTTGGAGACTCCTTTTTTGCTCCAAAGCCAGGTATTGCGTCCGACGTTTTGAAGCTTGGATACTCCTTTGTGTCGCGGACAGTCGGTTTGGTTGGCGCATATTCTTTAAACTCCTTTTTAAGTTTAGGCATCTTGCCCGTTGCGTAACAGATATATTCTTCAAGAGTATTGAATTGGCTACTATGACAATTGATACGCCGCATGGATTTATTGTAATCACGCCATTCTACTTCAAGCTTTGCCATATTAAGCTTTCTGGCTTTCTTCTTACTCTTACCATGAACTTGCACACCACGTATCATATGCATACTCATCTTTTTACTCCAGCCAATATAACCAATTGAAGCCACATAACGGCTATCCAGTTTATAGAGGTAAAGGCTATCTCAGTTTGGAATAGAGTATTAATGGACCAAATAGTTGCTAATGGTCCAAATAATATTCCTAATACGAACATCGATATAATATATAATTTCATTGAGTGTACTCCTTATCAACCGCAGATGCATCCCAAACATATTTGTTATACTTAGGATCACCTACAACAACGACATCACTATCGCCAACTTCAGTCCAGACACGATCATCCATCCATTTGTGATA
>TARA_B110000858_G_scaffold150457_1_pt1 | contig 19162 bp, 14 predicted proteins | sample TARA_B110000858 | Tara Oceans TARA_B110000858 (sample SAMEA4398247) | marine metagenome | biome: Polar Biome; feature: [SRF] surface water layer (ENVO:00010504); material: water (ENVO:00002006), including particulate matter (ENVO:01000060) such as... | depth 5 m | reverse complement strand
ATCACTAATTTCTTGTATAAGTTCGTTTTGATAGTACCATTGCATAAGTACAATGTACGAAAGCTATTTTAGGTATCCCAGCGAACTACGAAAGTAGTGTCAGTTTCGTTACTAGTTTGAATGGGTTGGCCAAATTTAGCTGTTGCTAATAGTTCATAATTGTCATCATATAAACCTATTGTAGTAATATAAGGTCTAAAAAGAGAACTTGTAACTAAACTTATTAAGTCTCCTGTTTCTTTAGTTTTAGGGTTTCTTAATGTTACATTATTTGAAAAATTAAATTCTTCTTCTTTTATAGTACAGTAAAATTCATTTTCATTTATAGTATGAGTTGCCCTATATTGAATATTGGTTATTGGATTTATTCCCTCTGTTGGGTTATTATTTAAATTTTGGATACTTTGTGAAGTTAACATATGATCAAAAAACATAACCTGTCCTAAAGAACCTGAATAACCATAAGTGTTTGTACCTGAAAGATATCCACTACCTAATGCTTCTATCATAAAAGAACCTGAATTCGTAGAACCTGTTATATTTACTTCTATTGTGCTTCCTAATTTATTTCCATTTTCATAAAAAGTCATTTTTGCAGCTGTTTGATCTGTTCCGTCGTAGTTTATTACATAATGACCACTTGCTGATCTATTAGTAATTCCTGTTTGTGATGTAAAATATGTTCCTGATTTGTCTCTAAATCTTAATTTTGCATTAGTCCAAAGCCATATGTTGGGAGTTGTTAATCCTTGGTCACTACTATCTGTATCTTGCCCCATAATAGCGGATGCTGTACCATGATACCCTGCTGCTTCTTTCATTAACCAAGATACTGCCCATTTTCCTCTTCTATCAAACTCATAATTGGGAATTTGTACAAATTCTCTTCCTCTTTTATTTATTGAACTTGATAAAGAAGAACTAAATGTCATTAAGTCTCCTGTAAAATTATTATGTGTTACTGTTTCAAAAACTGCGTTAGTTGTTTTTGTAAGACCTAATGTTGTTGATCCCTCCACAGGTGCATCAACTTTAAAATAACCACTTGATGATTGTTGTCTTGTACTTAAATCTAAAAAACTTCCAGATAGATGGTTTCCTAAACTAGATGTATGAATACCATTTAAAGGATAATATCTTGCAGCCGCTTCTAAGGGTTTAAATAACCCATCATAATTTGGTTTTGTTGCAGTTACTAATCCATTAGAATGAAATACATTTCCTACAACGGGGGTATTATCTATACTTTGTGATAAATTATTTATTTGATTTTGATTTAAAGCATCACTAAATATCATTACTTGACTTAAATTTCCTCTAAAATAATTTCCTATATTCCCCTTAGTTCCTATATATAAATTAGATAAATTAAAGACTTCTTTATTTGTTAAATCAGATATTGAATTATTTTTTATACCGTTATAATAAAGTTCCATAACAGATCCTGTCTTTTGACATACTACATGTATGGGGGAAGATCCTGTTATTCTCATGTTAATAGAGGTTAATTTAGAACCATCATTTCTATCAAAGTATAAAGACTCACTTATTTTATATATTTCAAAAGGATAAGTATTACTTGAAGGTATTTCTTGTTCTTGTTGTGAGCCTGTTGAGGATAAATTTATAGGATTATTTATTCCAATATAATCTTTTACTCCAAACTTAGTTGTACTTTTACTTATTATATATTCTTTTTCAGTTAGATTTAAATCATGGGGGTTTATGTAAAAGGAGATTGAGAAATTTGAAGGAAAATTAAAAGTATTATTATGTCTAGATCTTACAAAAGACCCAGTTCCATTAAATTTTAAAGCTGGAAAATTACCTCCACCTATAGATTCTGTTGTGAATTTCATTTTAACATAATCTATACTATTTAAATAGTAAGAGTCATCTAGTAGATTATCTTCTGAATAATGGGGTCTACCAAAAGTTAATTCTCTTCCTTTTCTATATTTTGTAAATTCTTTCCCATATACTCTATCTGTTACATTCAAATCGTAGAGTTTATATCCCTCTACAGGACCTAAATAAAATTCTCTAAAATGTTCTTCTTTAAAATATTCGGATCCTGTTGTAAATGATGCATCTATTAAATTACCATATTTGTCATCAATAAATTTATCGCTATTGGGTAAATTTCCACTTATTATTAGGGATCCGTGTTTTATATTTTCCCCATAGGTTTGTTGGGGAATTGATAATATATTTATACTACCATATAAATTACGAGAGGATCTCATGTGAAAAATATCTCCATAATTATTATAATGGTTTAATTTAAAATTATTATATAATAAATTAGATAACTGAAAATACTTTCTTGAATTATGTATGTCTAAAGCAAAACTAGAAATACCTCCCTCTCTAGATCCTGTTCCTGAATATTTATCTACAGATTGAGATGCATATTCTGTATGGTATTCTACAAAATTAGAACTTGAAATGGTACTGTATGATCGTAAATTGGTTCTTTTATTAGTTACAAAAGAATTTATTTTTACATCATCATGGGTGAACTTTTTATAAATGTACATTTAGTAGACATTTTAGTATTCTAATTTACATCTAATAAGAGCTTCTTTAGAAAAATCTTTAGATAAAGGTTGACTTAATTTAGCTACTGCTAATAATTCACTATTATCGTTATATAAACCTATTGTTGTTATATAGGTTCTTGGATTATCATGCATGGATGTAAATCTTAAATTTCCGTTAGTTAATTTAAATGTAGGATTGGTAGAATAATTATAATCTTGGTTTTTTAATCTTATAAAATAATATTGGGAAGTTACTTGCTCTTCACTATCTGAAATAAAATATGCCCCATCTTTAAGAGATCTTTGTAACTTTTCATTATTCTTACATCCAGAACAGTTTGGATTTTCAGCTGGGTTTAAGTTAGTTAAAAAACTTCCTACATTATCAGGATTAAGTATCATAAAACCTGCATCTGGGTAAAATAAACCATAAGATGAACTTCCTCCTATTTGTCCTAACTGTGAACCCGACATTACTCCATCCGCTCCTGATACTATATTAAATTGTCTCCCTACATTAGTAAGAGTAGCAGAACCTGTTTGTGTAACTGAATCATCTGTTAGGAGTAAAAAGCCCCCTACAGATCCTGATAATTTTAAATTTAAAGCTCCTGGTTTAATAGCGTGTTTATATCTAGCTCTACTCATATTAATAACATAAATATGATCAGGTGTGTGGGTACCAAATGTAAATTCTTGAGAAGAATCTCCAAATACTAAATTTCTATATTGATTATAAGTACATTTAGTTGCACTTAAACCAAAAGATCCTGTATCATTAGTAAAGTCCATAGATCCTGACCCATTTTTATGACCATAAGCTACAGAATACTGAACTTCTGCTGTTGAGTCTTGAGAACCCGTTTGATAGACATCTATGTAAAAATATCCAGAGCTTGAGGGGGATGAAAAATCTGCTTGTAATGATGATGTAAAAGCTGTTACTAAGTTGTTGGAGTTATTTGTCCAAGTATTTGTTGTTACCTTTTCAGTATAAATTACTTTATCGTCAGATGCTAATCGTGTATAATTTGCCATTTTTTATTTTTTTATTATATCACTACTCCTGTTTGCCCTTGAATATAGGTAGTAGCTTGTATTTCCTTACTTATTTCTACAGGAATAGTTATGCTTGCTCCTGAATCGTTTCCTGTTACTGTTATTGTTGTTATTAATTTTGTGTTAGTTCCGAATAAAGATATTCCTGAGAGGGAGGTTAAACTAAAACTAGTACCTGTTACTGTTTCACTTAAGGGTGAATTTGAATATAGGGAAGTATTAGATACCCTTCCTCTACCAGTTCCTCTAAAGGATTTAAGTAACCTTCTATCTGCTATTCTAGCTGAATATGATGTTTCTTTATTATTTCTTAAACCTGTAAGATTAAGGGTTTCTGGGTTTATAGTTATTGAACTATTTAGAGATAATACTATTTTAGACATGTTAAGAGTTAAAATAGGCATAGCTGAAGTTCCTCTAGGTAATGTTACTAATTTGTGTAACATAATATTATTACCATCTGGTATAGCTTCTAATAAAGCCATATTTTCTATAGCTTCTCCCGAATATTGTGAACCATTTGGATGGTCTTCATTAAATAAAGTATAAGGTATTTCATCATCGGCTACTGCGAATTGTGTTATCTTAAAATCACCTTTTCCTAATAATTCTCTACCTCTCTTTGTTAATATTGCATCTACTGTTACGCTTGTTTTGTCTAAATATCCCATTGTTGTTGTTGTTTGTTATAAATATAAATTGTTTTTAAAAATATTAATTTTTTTAATAATTAAATGTAAATTGTTTAATTTTTTCTTGAGTGAATAGCTTTTGATTTATCATCATCACGTAATACATAGGGGTCTCCTATAAATTTATTATAAGGTATTAAACCCGCTCTCATTAAAAACCATTGTAAGTTACCTTTTATTTTACTGTGTAAATTATCGGGTATAAGTACAAACCCATCATCTCCTATACCATCAGGTAATTCTGATTCTTTATCTAAATCTGCTATTAATACTACGTCTTCTCTTAATACGGAAAATTGATAATCATTTCTGTTAGGTCCGTAATATGATGAACTTAAATTAATACCATAACTACTTACTGAACCAATTTGAGAAGGATCACCATCAAGGTATGCTATACTAAGAGTTCTGTTGGCATCTCCTACCGCACCCCCACTACCGCTGTTTTCTAATGTCGTTCTAACTGACCAATCTTTCCCCTTAGTATGCATACTAGGTATAGATGGATCACCATAGTATTGATCAGCTGAATCTCTCCATGGTAGGGGTTTACCCCCTAATTCTACGGTTCCTAATGATGAAAAATCATCCGTATGTTTAGCATGTGAGCCACTTGTAAAAGTAACAAATCCTCTAAAACTACCACTTATTAATGATTGGTTTATAAAATTCTGATATAAATATCTTAAACTACCTGTATTAGAGTTGGCGGAGGAAGTTAAAGGACTTGATAATAAGTTACAATGAGTTATATCTTTACTCCCTGTTAGATTAAATTCTTGGGGTAATGGGGTATTCCATATTAAGTTAGGGTCAGATGCACCCGCTACTGTGCTTGATGTTATTTGCATTCCGTGAGATCCAAACATAAATGTACCTCCTCCATGATAATATCTATGAACTTGACCACCAGCAGATACAAAAGCATGACTTAATCTTACTCCATCTTCTGCTCCTCCCTTATTGTGGTATTTAAATACTCTCATAAAATATCCCATATTAAATTTAGTAAAATATGTTCCTTTAGTTTTTTTCTCTACCTTTTTATCTAAAACTAAAATATTAAATTTAGAAGCTCTTTCAAAATCATCAGTTACTGTTCTTGAGAATCCTTGTTTAGTTACAGCAATTAGGTTTTTTCTATTTTCTCCTCTTCTTAAAGCGGGGGAGAAACCAACCCCTTGTGTGTCTACTCCCACCTTAGTAATTGTTGGTATTCTTCCCGAATGAGGATCAAAAGTATAAATTGTATCTACTCTTATATATGAATGGTTTTCAAATCTAACTAAACCTGCGGCTTCTGCTTCTTCTTCAGAAGATATTATTGTAGTACCAAAATATATATTTGATGTTACTCTTTCAGCCGCTGCCATATATCCAGGTAAATCTCTACCATCATCGGAAGATCCTGATTTGTTAAAATCAGAACTTATTATTTTAGATCCTTCATATCTACTTTTTTTCCATCCTCTTAATTCCAGTTGACTATCGTCAAACTGTACTATATAATCTTTTGCTCCTATTTGTTTTCTTGCCATATCTATATATACATATTATTCAATATTATACTCCTTAAATTGGATTACCATTATTGTCTATTAGTTGACCAGTATGAAATTGGTTGTATGGTAAAACTTGATAGTAATACTTTTTACTAAACCTTGAATCTGTAAAATTACCGTATAAAGGGTCTAATGAGTTATCGAATTTTACACTTTGGGACATGTATATTGCTACATTTGTACCCTGCATTACTTCTCTCCCATTAACTACTTCAAAATTATTATGAGATATTACTACTGATGAGCCTGTAATTGAGTTAATTACATTAATTCCGTTAGGAAAGGTTCCATGTATTACTGTTTCTTCTCTTATAGTTGGATTAAATACTGCAAATTTATTTCTTTCTAATAAAGGGGATTCTATTACTATCCCCGTTTTTAAATTTACCTTTGCAGGTACAAACCTTTCAATCATATTAAATAATGTATGATCTACCTGTTTTATTAACTTTATATAATCAAAAATATTATATTTGTTCTTTATTTTTTGTTGGTACTCATTTTGTAGTGATGTAAGAAAGGGATAAGAACCTGAAGTTTGGTGCTTAGGGTCTCCTATATAATCATCTATCTCAAAATCTCCAAATTGTTGAGTTATATCTTTATTTATTTCATGTTGTGGGCTAAAATAAACTCCTAAAGTATTTAAGTCATAAACTGTGTCTTTTAAAATACTTTCTTCTGCTCTTATTGAAGGTGATAGTATATTATTGTCTACACTAGAGAATTCGTCTATTTTTATTTTACTTGAATTTAAATTACTCCCTGCTGAATTGGGGTAATTGAGGTAAGCTTTATCTACTATATTAATAAACTTTTGAGAATACATACTACTAGATATAGTATTATTTAAAAAGAGCAAATTTGGGTTTGGGTGGAAACTTGAAGTTATATTTTTATGTAAGTTAGCCCCTAGAGGTAAACGAACTATTAATTTATTATATGCAGAAGATGTTGTGTTACCCGAGTATATACCAGGATCTAAAGTATGATTTTTTAAGGTACTGTCTGTTAGTTTTTCTCCAAAATAATATCTTACTTCTTGTAAAGATCCAGAATATCTTAAAGGACCTACTGTGTCATACGCTGAATGGGCATTATCAGGTATTCCTCCTATATATGCTTGTTTAGGTCCTTGATCTGTAATTCCCTCTGTCAATCCCCAATATTGTGCAGTTAGATCTGCATTCCAAGAAGAAGTATATTTAAGTATATTTTGGAATTGGTTTACTCTATAAGCACCAAATGAAGATGTACCTTTAGGTAAGTTGGTAGAATCTTGAATTCCTGATATATTGATGTTCCAATATTCCCCATTATAAACTGGAAACCAGTCCGTTGAAGATTTAATAGTGTTAGCTTTATATAAATCTAATTTTCCATATTGGTTATAATCTCCTGAAGATGAAATATCACTTCCTGTATTAGGGGTTAAAACTAAATGGATGTCTTGGCTACTTGATATATTCCCCCCATAAGTTGATCCTGATAGTGAAAATAGGTGGTATTTGTCATTAGATCTATAAGGTTTGATTCTAAATTCTACTGTTTTAGCACTAACAATAGGAGTAAGGGAAGAACTCCAATCTGTTTTTAAAAAATATCCCCCCGTTCCCGAGTCTCCTTCTAAAGCATAATTAAATTTTTCATATTTATAGTTTTTAGGGGCGGGTAATGAATTTATTTGAGTAGAAAATTCTTTTATATCTAGTATGGTTTCAGGAATACCATAACAACTAATTAGAGCTCTTATCCCCCTTTCTGTTCCTTTTGTTTTTAAAAGATAGGGAACATTATGGTATATTCTTTTCCATACTTCTTGAGTAATATCTTTTTTAGGGATAGATCCTTCATTAGAAGCGGTTACTAAAGATTGAGATGTAGGTGCGTCATAAAATACACTTCCTGATTTTGTTTCTCCTAGTATATATTCAAATAAATTTGAGTTTTCAAATTGATCATAAACCTCAATCCCTAAATTTTTTAAAGTAACGTATAATAAATCTTTTGATACCCCTTCATCAATCCTGTTTGTTGAATCCTTTATACCCGTGATTCCTTTAGATAAAACCCAAGATTCGTCAAAGTATTGACCCGCCATATTAACAAATAATTTATAGGGTTCGTTAGAAGAGTTATCTAAAATGTGGCCGGGGAGGGTATTTTCTAAATTATAAGAATTAAAACTATCATATAAAGAAGCAGACAGTAATTGACCCCCATAATGTTCTGCTGTGTCTATTTCATTTCCCATCCATATTTTAGAAATAGAACTAGATATACTATGTAAAATATAGGGTTTTGATATAGTACTTTTAGGATAAGAAAGGGCACCAGATTCAAAATATAAAAATCTTTCATAACCATCTAATCCCTGTATTAGTTTTGAGATATTACTTGAATAAGCTTCTTTTGTACTTAATACATTAATAGATGATGAAGAATCCCCTGTTATTGTATTTATGCTTTTTATTTGTGTATTATAATTTTCTATTAGTTTTAGTTTATACTTAAAGTTTTTTAATCTTTCAGTTGCGGAACTAAAATGTATAAAATTTTCAAAATGGAATACCTGTTCTGATTCATTTAAATTACTTCCAGATACTTTTCTTATTTTATCATAAATTACATTAGGACGTATACTACTACTTAGGGCATTTTGTATATTTCTTAAACTACTAGTGGGAACCCCAGACATTATATCGTTAAAGTTTTTAAATTCAGAAGACATTGGATTATTTAACCTAGTATCTATTCTAAAATTAGGTCCAGATATAGGTACCCCCAAATCATCCAATATAGAATCTCCTAAATCAATAGTATATTCTATAGGATTTGTTATGTTTTCTACTATTGAAAATTTAGCTCTTCTTCCTATTTGTGGGGGAAGTGGTTCATATAATTTTATTAATAATTCGTGTTTTTTTCCTTTTTCTACTTTATCTAATCCTATATTAACTCCTACTACATTAATATTATCTCCAAAGTCTAATAAAAAATCTTTAAAAAATAAAGCTCCTGTAAAGTCAGCCATAAAAGAATTAAAGGCATCTGTTAGTCCCTCGGGGGAAAATTCTGAAGACTTTATCCTTAATTCTGTTCTTGAAGGTGAAATTTCTACAATACTAAATATTTTTGCAGAGGTATTTAAGAACTTTCTTCTTTGGAGATTTATTTTTAATTTAAATACTCCACTATTATATCCTAATTCGGAAAGTAAATCAATAGGATCTAGTATTATTTCGTTTGTAAGAGTACTTGTAACCTGTGGGGGGAAAGAATAATCTTGAAATTCATTAACGGTTGATAATATTGTATCGTCTAAATCACACACATATATGTCTATATAATCTTCAGGTCTACCGAATTTTTTAGGTATAGTTCTGGATTGTAGTTGTGTTCTATCCTCTTCGGATATATGTAATACTATATTTTTTAGTAATTCTGCCATTTTAACTTCCGTTATAGATTTTATTAGTACTATATGAAAAGGCTTTACCATTAACATCTGATTTTTTACCGTTTTCTAAACATATAAAGTAGTATTTATCATCCCACTTTACAAAACGATTCCATCCCTTCTTTATTCTGATTAAAGCTAAATGTTTATTTTTATAACCATCTAATTTACCATTATGTGTACTACTTTTTACTTTATATACTCTTAATTTTTTATATGCATTTTTATAATAAACACATGTTGGGTCTTGTAATAATTTATCTAAACTATTTACTCCTGTGAATCTTGGGGTTTCGTTTCCGTCTTTTGGATCAAAACCTTCTTCTACTTCTGTTATGTTGTTTACCCCGTCCCCATCATAATCGGAATATGGTTTTGATGCTATTGGATCTTCTAAAAATTCCCTAAATTGTGTTATTGTAGTAAAGGTTTTTGAGAATCTTTTTTTCATATCAGAAAAGAAGTGTACTAAATTTTCTGATGCCTCTCTGTCTTCTACATTCCAATCTGGTCTATAGTCTTTAAAGATATTTCCAAAAGGGCCGGGTCTATTTTCCATCCAGTCAGGAATATCTATTTCATAAAGATCCTCCATCTCCTCTAAAAAGGTTGAAATTGCAAAGTCTCTTTCTGCTTTAGCTATTGCTTCTGCTTCTTCTATAGCAATTTCAATATCCCTTTGTACTCCCTCTTTTATATTATGTGCATCTTCTAATAACTTTTGATATTTTTTGAATTTTTGAGTATTTTTTTCCTTTTGTGAATTTGTATAGGTTCTTAATTTTATCAATTCTTCTCTGTTTTCAGGATCTAAATTCCATCTTACTTCGTATTGATATTCTCGTAATTTATCTCTTAAATAATCGTCGACTTTTCCACATTCTCTTATTTCTTTTTCTATTACTTTTATATACCCATCAACCCCTTCATGACTATCCTCCCATTCTCCTGGCCATCCTCCTTTTATAGCTGCGTCTTCTCTAGGATCTAAAGATATTATTTGTTTTGCAATTTGTTTTGCATCATTACTGTGCCCATCTAAATCTTCAACAGAAAAGGCAGGACCTGTTTGAATTCCTTGAATAACTGATCCTGGTAACTGTATTGCGAAATCCTCTGAGTCCTTAGAGTATCCATTTGTAGTTTTAAGCGCTGTTAATATTCTATCATCTACTAATTTTCTTTTTTTTCCTCTCTCCATATAGTAATAAGTTCCCGAATTAGTTTTTTGGAGAAATGATTTATTAGGAAAGTATGGATGTTCGGGGGTTACAGCTTCTTCTTCTGCTTCTACCTCTTCTTTTGTTGCTTCTCTTAATTTATCTTCTAATATTCTAATTTCTTCTATTAAATCTTCAATTTCTCTATCTTTAGGATCATTATACCCCGATAAATAGTCTCTACTTCTTTCCATTAGAGAAGTATGTGAATTTATTCCTACTTCAGGTATATCATAAAATAATTTATCATATTCATCAAAGAATTGTTGTAAATCTATGGGAATCGCTTTAGAAGTTAATTCGGAAAAAGTTGTATCTAAATTATCCTTTATAGAATTTTTACCATATATTAATTTCTCAATATTTATTTGTTCATTAGCCATTATCTAACTACTTTAAAGTAATAATCATTATCATATATTGTTATACCATCATTGTTTATATGTTTAAATAATAAACGATAATATCTTTCAGGTTGTAAACCATTCATATGTATTTTAAAATACATTCCTTCATTATCAGCACTTAATTTAGTATAAGAATCATCAAAAGGGATAATTATATCTTCTGTAGCTGCGTCCCTTATACTATAGTAAGATGTTGTTTTAAAATAACCTACATCTAAATAGTTAGAAGATGTTGTAAAACTTCTAGTAGGATATTTATCTCTTACATGAATTCTAAACATTGCTTCTTCATTTTGGTTATATTCTTCTTTATTTCTATATAAAGAAACATTTAATTCACCACTATGTTTAGTTGATAACTGGGATCCATAATTATGTATACTATCATCCCATTTAAATGCTAATCGAGGGGGGTATATTGTATGAGTATCGGTTGAAAAATATTTTAATTCTCCAAAACTTGATGATATTGAATTTTCAACTGATTCTATTTTTCTAATTAAAAACCCCCCTTCATAAAGATTAATTCCTGTTTGGGAAAATATACTTGAACTTATTTCGTCTACTAAAGAAGTAACATTAATATTTGTGTCTAAATCTTCTGAATTTGAAAAGGATTGAGTAACTACGAAATTAATTGCCCATTCTCCCCCCCCAGGATTTAAATGAGTTGAATTTAATATAGATCCCGTGGTTCCTCCATCAAAGCTAGATGTTATCCATTCTGTTTTTGATGTGTCATTATCCCTATACCTCCAAGATACTCCATTAGATGAGGTAGGTAGATTTGAGTATCTTCCGGTTCCTTCATCCCATGATTTTATTATTAGGTTTGTTTCTATTGTATGGTTAGCTGCTAGATTTTTATGTTCTGTAGAGAATAGTTGTAAATTAGCTGTGTATTGGTTTCCTGATTTGTTTTGTATTACATCTTTAATTTCTGAGTCTTTAAATTTCATTAATATCCTTGAAGGATAATAAAAAGATCCGGTTGTTGATTTTTCCTTTACAAGTTCAATAATTTCATCGTGTCCCGTATTCATTTTATCCCTATCAGGATGACTATATACTGTTGCGTCTTTTTCAGGGAATAAAAAATAATATGCCATTTTAGTATTGTGTTATTTTTCCATTAATATCAGTGTTAGGATATTTTAATTCAAATATACTTGGATCTAATGAGGGATATATTGTTTCATTTCTTATAGCTCCCTCTATATCATACTTGTAGGGGGAATATCCTAAACTACTTCCTACCTTATTTTTAAATTTTAATTTTACTAAATTTTGTACACCTGGAACCAAATTTATTATCTTTTTTACTTCTGATATAATTATTGGTTGGTTTATTTGCCACCTATCTATTCTAAAATATTTTTTTAAGTTTTGTATACAATTTAAAATTACTTCCTCCCCCTGAAAACCTTTTAAAGATACTATTTCAAAATCAAAACCAAAATTAATATGGTAGGCATCTTTAATAGTAATAGAATCAGTTAGAGTCCTATATTGTTCTAAATAAGTAGATAAATTTTGTTTTACTGCTTTATTTAGTTTGGTTATGCTTTTTTGAGAGTTATAACCTAATACATATAAATCTAAACCTGATGTATTTTGTTTTGTTGTTGAGTCTGATATTAAATTATTTTCAGGAACTATATAAGCTTTAGCTATTTGCCCAAATTTTGAAGGCATAGATAATGTTCTTATAATATAATCCTCTTTAGTAACAGTTCTTTGTTGAGTAGAAAATGAAGCCATTGATTTTTGTCTTATATCTTCTATGCTGTCTCCCTTTCCCCCACCAGTAGCAGGTGTAGGATTATTAGAAGTTAATGAACCTTTAATATAATTTGATAGTGATGTGTTTAGTCCTGCTTTACTCGATAAAGATATATTTTGTGGTGTTATTATAGAATTACTAGGAACATTAGTAGATATCCCACCCCCAATAGTATATTCTACTGTTAATGTTGTATTTGAGGGAGGTTCTCCATATGCTTTTGAATAAAGAAAATTAGAGGGGTCAAATGACTTATCTAATTTATTTCTTCCTGATTCTGTATTTAATCCTACATTATCTGGGTGTGGGATGATTTCTTCATCGGGGCTATCACTAATACCTGCTCCAAATTGTATTTCTAATAAGTTATTTGGTTTAACCCTAGTTATAAATCTTTTAGGTACTTTTTTGATATTTAATAAATAGGGGGTAGATGCATTATATTGGTGTAGTTCGGGGTCATTTGCTCCTATATTTTCTATTTCTTCAAACATTGTATCTTGTGCTAAGTAAGGTACTTCATGCCAAATATTTCCATCTGAATCCGAAATTTTAATAATTTCTATTATATTTTTATCGTATAAGGATAATGTTTTAAATTTTTCGGGGGGTCCTAATTCAAAAGATTGATTTTTTACTTCTCCCGAAGTAACATTACATGATTTTTTTAGTAAATAATATTCGGGTTGATTAGTATTTGTATTAACTTGAAAAACACTTATGTTTGTTAAATCATTTGACCCCGATGACCCAAAATTTACACTTGTTTGGGTTAGAAATTTATTATTACCATCTCTTGTTTCAAATCCCGAATTAGGGTTAATAGTTAAAGCATAATCAAAATCAGGTACATATTCTCCTCCTATATTTTTAGCAGGTAATAATTGAAATATTTCGAGTTTTGTTGATGCAGCTGTTGTGGTTGATGGTTTATACCCTAAATTGTAAGCTAAGTTATATATATTTTCTGCTTCTTGAGCATGGGTTAAAAATAATTCTTGTATTTGAGTATCTTGATAAAACGATAATATATCTCCAACATATGCCACCATTTCCATAAACATCATACCGGGGGATCCTTCGCTAAAATCATTAAATGTGTTAGGATAATATACTTTTGCAAATTCTATTAATTTGCCTTTTATACTATTATAATCTTTATTAGTATATGATATACTTTTTTGTGACTGGGGTGTGTTAAGATATGCCATTAGTAGTTAAAATTTACTTGTAGGTTTTGATTTATTTCAGTAAGATCAATACTATAAATTATATTAACATTTACTGTATTTTCTTTTTGGTTATTATTTATAATTACATCCACTATAGTAATTTCGGGTAAAAATAATTCTAATTGATTATTAATACTCTCTAATAATGGTTCTTTTTCTATACTTTGTTCAAATATTAGTTTTTTTAATCCTAAACCAAAATAAGGTTCATTTATACGTTCTCCTTTTTCAGTTAATATTAAGTTTAATAAATTAGTTTTTATTTGATCTTTAGTACTATAAGTACTATTAAATACTGCGGGACCATTTAAAGGAAGACTGACTCCTACCCCCACAGGAGTATTTATGTCTAAAATATTTCTTTTAAAAGTCTTATGTTGTTTCATTTGTTATTTTCCCTTTTTTTTATCAATTGCCTGCATTAATCCCCTATAATCTCTATTTACTATATCTTGTAGGGGAGCGGGCATTGATTCTACAGACATTTCTGGAGATTGTGATGATTCTGTATTTGTACTTCCTTGAGCTGTTTCATTTAATAAATCATTTAAAGCTCCGTTAGCTGTGAAGTTTTGTTTTGGTTTTATAGGCTGAGTTCCCATAATTTTCTCTCTTAAAGATGATTTTACGTTTGTAGGAACTTCGGCTTTTCTTTCAGTGTGTTCTACTATAGAGGGTTTAATATTTTCACGTAAATCTTCTTTTAGATTTTTAATTTCTCTCCGTAAGGAATAATCAATTTCTTCTCTAACTACTTTTCTAATTAAACTTTCAAATGTTTTTGCTTTCATATATTGCGTTGGTTTGTTATAAATATAATTTTTTTTTATTTTATTGTGTATGTGATGGACCTCCTTTATTAGGATACCATTTACTTTTATAGTGTGGTCTTCTTAAAGATCTATTTTCACTACCATATTTTTTATCCTTAATAGATGGTTTATGTGATATTCCTGAATGTGGTCTTGATTTTGCTGGAGAAAACATAAAAGTTATTTCCCCTGGTTTTCCCATTCCCGTTTTATACCCAATTAATCTATCTCGTGAATCTGTGATTTTAATTATTATTCTTTTAAATGCATTTGGATCTATAATATTACCATCATTGTTTATTGATGTAACTGTATTAGGGTTAATGCTTATTAATATTTCTAGTATTTCTTCGGGGGTTTTTGCTCCTTCTATTGAATCGGATATTAATGTGTCATCCCCTATTAATGTTATATTTTCAGTTTCTCTCATAGCTATGATTCTTAATATCAACATATAGAGATACTCTAATATAGCTAATATCATTGCTATTTTTTCTAATAGGTAATTTACATCATCTAATATATTATTTATTATATCCTCTATAGATTCTATTAATCTTAATACTACCATTAATTTTGCGGGGTGTGTAAAATTATGTATTTCTTGTAATGTTGATCCGATTTTTGATTTTAAAAATTGAATTTTTTTCATTAAGTTGGCTCTTAATGCCCCTGGTTCTCCCAAAAATATAGGAGAATATAGTATTTTTTCAGCTATTTCTATTATTGTTTTAATAGGTGCCAATACCTTATTTATAGCTTGCATTATTTTATCCATTATAGATAAAGCTTCTCTTACTTTACTTATAACAGTTAATACAGATAATATTCCGTCTTTTATTTTTAATAGTATTTCTTGTGCCTTTAATAGTTTTATTTTTATATTATTATAATCTCTCTCTATTATAGCTAAATTTTTAGCTAAATATTCAGGGGCTTGTTCTTTTAATTGTTGTACTTTTTCTTCAAATTTTCTTCTAACAAAAGCCTCTATATCTATTCTTTTTTTAATTTCGTTTATTATCCATCCCTTAGCTCTTTTAAAATCTATAGTTTCTTGGTTTTTAGTACCCTTTCCTAATACAATAGTATCGGGAATTTTGGCATCTAAATCAATTTTATATTTGGGGAAATTAAATTGTAACTTCAATTTTTTTTCTTGAAGTTTTCTCCTTATATCTTGAGATTTTTTAGTTAAATATTTTCTTAAATATCCCATTTTATTCTAAACTTACTCTTTTGGATAAAAAACTTCCAGCTTTTATACTTTTTAAAATTAATTCAAAAGGTCCTTCTTTTTCAGTAAATTTTAATAATGATGATATATTTGTTATATTAACCGCTTCTCCCCCTCCTGTATCATATTCTAATTCCGATATTATTAGTATTAATTCTTGAAGGGCTAGTAGTAAATTTTCTAATTCTACCATTAATGCATCTCCTTTTACCGCAGGGGATGTGGGGTCGTCATATTTGGAAGTTAACCCTAAATGTATGATAGGGGCATTTAATACTATTTTATTTCTAGGGTTTTGATCTTTATTGTAAACACAATCTAAATGTATATTTCCGTTTGTATTTAAAGATATAGCTTCTTGTGATGTTATAAATACACTATCTTGTTTTGCATTAAATAGTAATCTATCTGAAGTTATAATAACTTGACGTGATCCATATTTACCCTTTTTATTTTTATCTAAATCTCCAGGATAAATTTCAGGGGGTATGGGTTTATATAATTCTTTTTCTCCTCTTATAGCCATTTTACATTGTATTTAAATCAGTATATATTTTTGTATTTATATTTTTATTACTTGGGGTGGGGGAAATAGGTCTTGATGAATTAGGTTTGTAATTTCTAGAATATAAATTTATTATATCGGGATTTATTGTATCATAATCATCCCTTGATTCATATTGGTTTATCCCTAAGAAATTTGCCCATGTGCTATTTCTAGCTGTGGCTTTAAATTGGCCTTTACTTCTAGGACTTCCAAAAGCTACATGTATATGTTCCGAACCCTCCCCAGGAAATTCAAATATTAATTGTCTCATAAGTGAACTCGCACCAAATTTATCATAGAAAAAATCAAATATATCTGCTATATTAATGGTTTCTCCTACTATATCTGCTGCTAACCCCCCAGTATGTGCTGAATTATTCGCTAACCATGGTCTGTATATTGAACTTACTAAGAAAGAGCCTTTTCCATAACGTTTAGCTAAGGGTTTTAAAAATGTTTTAAATACATTTTGTATATTTAAAAAATGTTTTTCTGACCTTATTTGACTATCATTTCCCGTACCTGTTTTAGTAGCATGATATACAGTGAAATTAGATCCATCATGCCATTGACCAATTACTGCCTTTTTATCTGCCCATTCCCATGGTTGGTTTGTTGCTGGGTTTATATATTCTTCTTTTTCTGCCCCATTTAGGTCATTTGGAGTAAATTTATATTCAGATTTCCATTCCTTTTCTAATTGAAGTAATTCATCTTCAGAATAGAATTTATCATTTTCATGATCTCCACTATCACTTATTTCAATAAATGAATTTTCACTAATGTTATTTTGGTTTTTCATTATCTGATCTAACATACTTAACCCTTCATCAGCTGATTTTCCATCTGAACCTGTAATATCTGCTTGGTATGATATTTGGGAGGGTATTTCGCCCGTACCTTCTGCATTGTCTAAATTAAATTGATCTTCGGCCTCTGTATTAGTTGTTGGGTTTTCATATATACTATATTCACTGTCTCCTCCTATATTATCACTAATATCCTCATCCGTATACAATGATGTTTGCATATCACTATAATCTTCAGATGATAGTACCTCACGTCCTATCTGGTTTTTCATTGATTTAGGAGGCCATAGTCCGCTAGGATATATATCATCTAAATTAGATATATTTTGAGTACTAGTTAAATATATTGAACTTCCATCTCTATCTATATTTTCTATATAAGATGTTCCTCTTTCAGGTATAGGTGGGTTTTGTTCATTGCTGATTATAATAATAGGATCTGATACTGTGTCTTTTGAATTACTCCAAGGTACTTCTTTTGTTTTTTGTGTTTTAGACTGACGTGGATTTGTTATTGTATCCTTTAATTTATCGGGATCACCTGACCCCCCCATTCTTATAGAATTACCAAATCTTCCCTCTAATATAAAATCTCCCTCTAAAGGAAATAAAGGAGTTATTAAATCCTGTTCCTTAAAATATTTTCCTTTATCCTCTTTTAACGATTCGTAATTACTATATATATTATGATTGACCCCATTAAATATGTTTACTACAGGAAGATAAAATACTTGTGGTTTTCTATTATCCCCGGGATCTGAATTATTTAAATTAATAATTATTACTTGTTCTCCTTCTATGGGGGTATACTTAAGAAAGGGGAATAATGGTTTAGCCACAACTCCTTTAGTACCAAAAGTAGATTTATCTATACCCTCTAATTCAGAAGATGTAAATCTTATAAATCCCTCTTGGTCATTATTATGTAATACTTCTTCAACTTTACAAGCTTGAAGTTGATTAGTAGCTATAGTAGTTCCTCTATTCTGTCCCTGTGCCATTATCTTCTGGTGATTCTATTTGTTTTGGTTTTTCAACTGTTTTTGCAATTTCTTCCGCTACATCCATTAATTGGTCCATCTCTTCATTTGTTAATAAACCTCCATCTCCTGAGCTGGCTCCTCCTGTAGATAAACGTTGTACAATAGAAGCCATCTTAATTAGATGATCATCATTTTTAACACTTATTTCCATATATTCTTTAATTAAAGGTACTACAACGGTAGCGTCTCCTAGAGATGTAATTAGAGGACGTAATTCTGCAATCATCGAAGCAATCTGAGTGGATTTTTTCTTTTGATTACCGTGAATTTCTTTTAATAAATCTCCAAAAGATTTATCGTCAAATATTACTTGATTTAATGAATCCATATTGTTTTGTTATAAATATAATATGATTACATTCTTATATCACCTGTTGTGATAAATTCCTCATAGAGGTTTTTATAATGTTTTTTTAATATTTTAGTAACCTTAGTTATTACGGGGGTTTCTACATTTGTTATTTCACGAATGTAGATATAAAGTGCTTTTTTATTAAATATTTCTAAATTTTCTCTACGTTTAAAGAGTAAAATAATTGCATCTGCTACTTTTTGGTCTTGTTTTTTCTTAAAGGTTGTAAATAAATGTTTATCAAAATATTCAACATATAAATCAATAAAATCTTTATATTCCTTTTTTGTTTCTTCTCTATCGTGAGTGTATTGAGTTATTGGATCTTCATCCGTTTTTAAAATATCTACTTTTTGTTTTTTCTTTTTATAATTGTTATTATTATAAAGAATAAGATAATTTTT
>TARA_B110000858_G_scaffold30439_1_pt1 | contig 19164 bp, 13 predicted proteins | sample TARA_B110000858 | Tara Oceans TARA_B110000858 (sample SAMEA4398247) | marine metagenome | biome: Polar Biome; feature: [SRF] surface water layer (ENVO:00010504); material: water (ENVO:00002006), including particulate matter (ENVO:01000060) such as... | depth 5 m | reverse complement strand
TTCTTCTTTAACCTTTGGTTCTTCTTTTGTTGACGAGTCTTCTGCACTTGTAAATTGACTAAGATCAATATCTACTAGATTTGCAACTTCATCCATTCTTTTTAAAGCAACATCTAATTGTTCACCTTTACTTGTGCGAACAATCTGCTCATTAAATCTCCACTGACCAGTTTTTTCTGACCTTACACTTTTTACGTACTTTACGAAAACTGAATCGGCATTTTTATTACCTGATGCTTTGTCTGCGAAACTTTTTTGTTTTTTTGCCATTTTCTTTTAATTCTCCTGAGGATTAGCCGGCGAAATTATTAATCAATTATACCAAAATCAATAAATAAGACTGATAAAGGATGACTTTATATTTAGACTAACCATTTTGTTTCATTTTTGCTTTTGCTAATTTACGCATATCTACAACATTATCATGTTCGTCAACTATTTCTACGCCCAGTAATGTCTCGATTGCATCTTCTAATGTAATTAAACCTGTAGTTGTTCCAAATTCATCTGTTACACAAAACATTTGTTGTCTTCGTTTTACAAAAAGATCTAAAACATCTGAAACCGAAGTTTTTTCAACAATAGAATGAATTGGTTTCATAATATCATGCATTTCTACCTTAAACTCGTCTTGTGCTTGTTTATTAACAAGAGTATACCTGTTTACAATTCCGGAAATATTATCTAGATCAGTGCTGAACACAGGAATACGGGAAAAAGCTATTGGAGAATTATTTTCTATGACACTACCAACAGTCTCTTTTTCATGTAATGCAAACATGACCGAACGAGGCGTCATAATATCTTCCACTGGGATATCATCAAGCTTCATTAAATTTTCAATGATATCTCCTTCCTGCTCATCGATAGAACCTTCATCTTCACTTATTTCTGCTAGTGCTAATAACTCTTCCCTCGAAGCTTTTGACTCACCCTTTTTTTCACCATTATCTATAATTTTAGAGATACTTTCAGATAAGATAACAAATGGCCAGGCTAGAAACATTAGACCTTTTATCGTTAAGGCAGAAAAGGAAGCTAAAGATTTATTATAAACTGATCCTATTGTTTTAGGAATGATTTCGGAAAAAATCAAAATTGATAAGGTCAAAAATCCAGATACTATTGCAACCCATTCATTTCCATAGATCATTTGTGTTCTTGCCCCTACACCTACTGCACCTATTGTATTTGCAATTGTATTCACTGTTAATATTGCCGCTAGTGGCCTATTAATATTTTCTTTAAGCTCAGCCATAATTAACCCTGCTTTATGGCCTTCCTTTGCCATAACCGATACTTGAGCTATAGAAATACTCAGCATTACAGCCTCTAATAATGAACAAAGGAAAGAAACGATTAAAGCAACTAAAAAATAGATTACTAAGCCTAACATTAAAATTTGTGTCTGTTAATTAGAATTAGAAGAATGATATTCAATTTTTTAACCATTTATATATCTCATTAAAAGTTATTTTCTTACCATAAAGTAATATAGCTGTTCTAAAAATTTTCCCAGAAAGATTTAACATTACCCAGCATGAAAGAATCATAAGTACAGAAGTATAAAAAATCTCAGTTGATCCGACACTATCCGTACCCAATCGAATTATCATCATAAAAGGAGTTAGAGGAGGAAAATAAGTTGTTCCAATTGTAAAATACGATCCTGGATTTGTGATAAAATAAGATGCGAATACAATTGGTAAAATTGCGACAATACTAATGATGCCACTTGATTGCTGCGCCTCTTGTTCCGAGGTAAAGAAAGTACCCATAGCCGCAAATATTGAGGCATAGAATAAATAACCAGTTATAAAATAGATTAGAAAAAATGGAATCTGAGCAAATTCAATAACAGCCCATCCCTTGTATTGAGTTACGGATAAAGCAATCGATAAATAAAAGACCATTTGTGTAAGACCCAAAGCTCCAAGACCTAGTATCTTCCCTCGCATTAATTCATCTGCCGTCACGGATGATAATAATATTTCTATCGTTCTACTTGTACGTTCCTCCATAACAGAACGAAGTAATAACTGACCACTCATAAATATAGTCATAAATAAAATCATTAGAAAAATATAAGGAACGAGGAAACTCGACAGTTCATCACTCGCCGATGCTTCACCAAGATCATCTATTTCAAAGGTTTCGAATTGAATTCTTTTACTTAACGCTCCAACTAAAGAAGCATCAATTTTTTGATTAATCATTCGCTGCTCAACAACAACTTGGTTCAGTAAACGTCTTAAAGTTGTATGAATTTTTATATTGCTCAATGATTTACTATAATACCTAGCCTCTCCAGTATCTAAAATAGTAGTTGGAATAAAGAGATAACCTTCGATTTTTTTATTTAAAATACTATCTAATGCACTAGCATCATTTGAGAATTTTTTAAAAATATATTGAGGGCTTCCATCTTTTAATTTATATGTTCGAGCTGTTTGAGACTGAAATCTCTCGATTAATGGCTTCAAGCTAGAATCAAAAACAAGTCCAATTCCTCTCGATTCTTCAGGTTCAAGGTCCATCAGTATTGTGGGTAAGTACATTACTCCCCCCATAAAAATGGGAAGAATAAAAGTTGTAATAATAAATAATTTTGTTTTTACTCTATTTTTGAACTCCCACTTAAGTATCATCCAGACTTTATTCATGATGTCTTTCTAACCTGATCAATAAATATCTTCTCAAGAGATGGAACCTGAAGCTGAAATGATTTCACCTCTACTTTTTTGTTTATCCAATCTAAAAAATCACTTGGCTTTTCATTTAAAAAACCGGATACTGAGTTCTCTTTGATATCATAATTATTTAGGTGACTTTTAATATCTTTATCTTTTAGGTTTCCTGAAAAAAGAACTTCAACTGCATTTGTTTGATTCGCTTTTCTAATATCTTCTAATTTTCCTTCAATAATAATTTGACCTCTATTGATAAGACAAATATTCGAACATAAACGTTCAACTTGTTCCATTTGATGGGTAGAAAAAACGATTGTTTTACCTTCCTCAGATTTTTCTTGAATAATCTCTTTAAGTAATAACTGATTTAATGGGTCTAAACCAGTAAAGGGCTCGTCTAATATCAAAAGCTCAGGATCATGTAAAAACGCAAGGATAAATTGAATTTTTTGTTGATTCCCTTTTGATAGTTCTTCTATCTTTCGGTTTCTTTGATCTTTTAAATTGAACCTATCTAACCACAAAGATGTTTTCCTCTTTGAGTCTTCTTTTGCCAAGCCTCTTAAAAGACCAAAATAATGAATTGTTTCGGATAATTTTTGTTTTTGATAGAGGCCTCTATCTTCAGGTAAGTAGCCTAAATTTCTTCTTTCAAAGGAATTTATATTTTGGCCATTAAGTTTGATGATTCCAGAGTCAGGCCTGATAATTCCCATTATCATTCTAATTGTTGTTGTTTTACCTGCACCATTAGGACCCAAAAAACCATAGATATCTCCTTTATTAATACTAAAGGAGACATTATCAACAGCTCTTACACCATCGTATTGTTTTACTAATTTTTCTAAAGATAACATACTACAGGTTAATTGGTTTTCCATCACAGTATTCAGGTATCTTGATGCCTAAATATTTAGCGATTGTGGGTGCAATATCTACAGTTTCTTTATTTGAAGAATCTTTTTTCTTTCTGAATTCTTTTCGTGAAAAAATAAGTGGGACATGCGTATCATAGTCATATGGGGTACCATGTGATGTCCCATACGGACCTCTAAATAAATACCCATAACTAGGTATTGAAAAAATATCAGGACTTTTAAAAGGGTGAATCATATTTTTTAATCTTCTCGTTATTTTATCTTTATCTTCACTTTTTAAGATACTTTCTTTTCTAATCACTTTTTCTATGCCTTCAACATTTAATAAATATTTATCAACTATTTTAAATACATCTTGAGGCATTACTTCTATTTTTTTTAACTGTTGAAAATTTAAATAAAAATTAGCACCATTTCTATGGTACAGGTTCTCACCTAATTGCTCTTCGCATTCTTCATCTATCCATTCAAGAGCTTCTTTAAAGTGTTCCTTATTTATTCGCCCTCCTACACCTTCGTTTTCCACCATATATTCAGGAAGAGGAAGCCCACCATGATCAGCTGTTAAAACAAATAAAACATTCTCCAGTCCAACTATTTTATCTACATCTTTAATAAACCTTCCTAGGTATTGATCCACTTTTATAAGCGCATCCATTGTTTCTTGTGAATAAGGACCATAATCATGGATGATCCAATCCATTGCAGATAGACCAATGAATAAAAGATCCGGTGACTCTCGACTTCCAAGTTTTTCTTCAATAATTGCTTGTTTACTAATTTTTAAAACTTCCCTCTCAAACCAAGGTCTTCCCATTATTGCTGAGTTTAGATTTACGGATAAGTCAAAACCAATAGGGAAAATTGGTGAATATGGATCTTTATTAAAATCATCAGACTCACCAATGTAGAAATCTTCTCTTGCGTACTTTAAATAATAATCATCTGAAAGAGTTTTTGACCAAACAGAGTCTTTATATGAATCAAAATTTAATTGCTCATTAAAACTTTCAACCCAAGGAGGTAATTTTTCCATATAATAGCTAGATGTTATGAATTCACCTTCGTAGTTATAATAAAGTGGTAAGGTCGGATTTTTACCACCAAGTATACATGCCGCTCTGTCTTTCCCTCCAATTGAAACAACCTTTGATTTTGGTGAACTCTCTTGAAGCCAGTCTCCCAATCCAAGTACATTATATCTTGAAAAAGACCTAGGTAAACCTTGATCAGAACCAATAACTGTTGAGACTGGATCCTCTACACAGTTTACTTTCTTTTTAAGGTCCTTATCATAAAAGCTATTACCAAGTATACCAATATTTCCAGGGTATTGCCCAAATCCGATGCTCGCATGTCCTGGACCAGTTGCAGTATAACTATGCTCATGGTGAGTATTTGTAAACCAAGTACCATGATCGATCAGCCATCTAAAACCACCGACATAAAGTTCATCAAGCCTTGAAAGAAGATCTGGTCTCATTTGGTCAACAACTAATGTAATGATTAGCTTGGGCTGCTTCGGAGCTGTCTTGCTACAAGATATTGATAAAAACAAAGAAAATAAAACTATTACAATAGTAATTTTCCTCAATTAATGACCTTTAAGAAACGTCGCTTCCCTACTTTTAAGATTTGTTTCTTTAAAGGTTTAATTACTGTATTTATATCAGTTATCGATTTACCATCAATTTTAACGGCGCCTTGCTTGACCATTCTCCTAGCTTCGCCTTTACTCTTTAATATACCAGCATTAAAAATTACATTTATAACTAAGTCTTCAGATTTTATAGAGTATTCCGGAATATCATCAGGCACACCCTTGCCGACTACTATAGTATTAAAATAATTTTCTGCTTTCTCTGCAACATTATCGTCATAGAATAAAGAGACAACTCTTCTGGCTAAATCTCTTTTAATTTCCATTGGGTTAACATTAGGATCCTTTAATTTTTTTTCAGCTATTTTCACAACTTCAGTTTTAGCATCTGCTGCTAACAGTAACCATTTTAAAATCATACCATCAGATATTGAGAGCGTTTTACCATACATTTCTTCAGCTCTATCATGCAAACCAATATGATTACCATATGATTTTGACATTTTTTCTACACCATCTGTGCCCTCTAGAAGAGGCGTAGTTATTATACATTGAGGGCTCTGTCCATTAGATTTTTGTAAATCACGCCCAACAAGTAAATTAAATTTTTGATCAGTACCACCCAGCTCAACATCCGCTTTAAGCTCAACAGAATCTTGTCCTTGAGCTAATGGATATAAGAATTCATGAATTGAAATTGGAACTTCTTGTTTAAATCGTTTAGTAAAGTCATCTCTTTCTAGCATTCTCGCGACGGTATAAGAGCTTGAAAGATTTATGACATCGCTAAAATTCATTTTATTTAGCCAAGTGGAATTATATTCGACTTTAAGGCTTTTCATATCAAGTATAGAGCTAGACTGCTCTACGTAGCTTTTCGCATTCTCTTGAGCATCTTTTAACGTTAATTGAGGCCTTGTTTTATTTCGGCCAGATGGATCGCCTATCATAGCAGTAAAATCACCAATCACCAAAACAGCTTGATGCCCCAGATCTTGAAAATGTCTCAACTTTCTTAAAACAACTCCATGCCCAATATGTAAATCAGGACGGCTAGGATCACAACCTAATTTGATAGTTAAAGGTTTTCCCGATAGATACGATTTTTCTAATTTTTCAACTAACTCATTTTCAGGTATAATTTCTTCAGAACCTTTTTTTATGAGTTTCATTTGATCCTGTACTGGTAAGAAATTCATTATGCTCTCATCGCTCTTTGAATATCTCTTTCAACATCTCTATTTTTCTTGGTTTCTCGCTTGTCATGTAGTTTTTTACCTTTAGCTAGGCCAAACTCAAGTTTAATAAGTCCACTTTTTATGTATAATTTTGTTGGTACAGCTGTCAAGCCTTTCTCAGCTAATTTAGAAGAAATACGTTTTATTTCTTTCTTATGCAATAATAGTTTTCTAGTTCTAAGAGATGGAGGTCCTTCAAACCCCATATGGCTATAACTTGCAATATGAGCCCCTTTGAGCCATGCTTCACCTTTTCTAATTAAAACATAAGATTCTTTTAGACTTGCTTTCCCCTCTCTTATACTTTTTACTTCACTACCTTTTAACTGGATACCAGCTTCATATGTTTCAAGAATATGATATTCGTGAAAAGCCTTTTTATTATTAGCAACAACAGTATTTTTCATTTGTTTTGAGGAATTTAAAATACAAGCTTGCAACATCTCATGCCAAGGATATTCATTGAAAGTATTTTATTATTATTTTAAAATAATATAGACCTCAGTAGATTGTTTTCCATTAAGTCTATTAAATTTGAAAATGAAAATCTTATTAATCGAGCCTTATTATACTGGATCACATAAACAATGGGCAGATAACTATAAAGAATTCAGTGAAAACGAAGTAAAAATTCTTTCATTGAAAGGTCAATTCTGGAAATGGAGAATGCACGGTGGAGCTGTAACACTTTCAATTGCTTTTAATCAAATGGACTGGGAACCTGATATTATTATAGCTACTGATATGCTTGATTTAACAACTTTTATTTCACTAACACTCGAAAAGGTTAAGAATATACCTTTTGTCCTTTATTTCCACGAAAACCAAATTACTTATCCTTGGTCACCAAAAGATAGAGACATAAAGAAAAAAAGAGATTCTCATTATGGATTTATTAATTACAGCTCTGCTTTAGTCGCGAACAAGGTTCTTTTTAATTCTAATTTTCATATGAATTCTTTTTTAGAAAGCCTCACACCTTTTCTAAAACATTTTCCAGATAATAATGAATTAGAGTCTATTGATTTAATTAGAGAAAAGTCTTCGGCTCTGTATGTAGGAATGGATTTGAAACCATTTGATAAAATTAAATATGAGAAAGAAAACAACCCTACAATTCTTTGGAACCATCGATGGGAATATGATAAAAATCCTGAGTATTTTTTCTCAATATTAAAAAAAGTGAAAAATAATGGGCATATATTTAATTTAATAATTCTTGGAGAAAACTTCAGTCAAGTGCCTAAAATATTTGAGGAAGCAAAAGAAATATTTAAAGACAATATAATTCATTGGGGGTACGCTAAAACATTTAGTTTGTATGCAGAGTTGTTGTGGAAGGCAGATATACTACCTGTAACCTCGAATCAAGAGTTTTTTGGAGTGAGTGTAATGGAAGCTATTTATTGCGATACATGGCCAATTTTACCAAATCGTCTTACATATCCGGAACTGTTACCACCTGATTACCATAAAGAACATATTTACTTAGATGAAGCAGACTTTTATAATAAAGTTGTCTCAGCTTTAGTCGAATTCAAAAAGAGGAGAGGATCTAAGTTTGGTAACATTGCATCAGAATTTAGCTGGGAAAAAATGGCTACTATATACGATGATACTTTCGAAACTATTTTTTTAGCTTATAAATCTCAATGAACCAATCAAACTTCAAGCATATCTAAAACAAGTCTTACACCCCAACCTGTTGCACTATTTTTAGGATTTATACTGTTTGGTTTAACACCCCATGCCGTTCCTGCAATATCAAAATGCACCCATGGTATTCCTTCACCAACAAACTCTTTTAAGAAAGCAGCACCAGCTATTGTTCCAGCTTGGCCAGGAGCCCCCATGTTTTTAACATCGGCAATATCACTTTCTACTTGCTTACAAAACTCTGGCCACAGTGGTAATTCCCATACCTTTTCTCCTGTGGAGCTTGAGGATTTTTTCACAGTATCCATTAAATCATTATTGGTGCCCATTACTCCTGTCGCTACATGACCAAGCGCTGCAAGTACGGCTCCAGTCAAAGTTGCAAAATCAAGGATATATTCTGGTTGAAAATGTTTGGAAGCATAAGATAAAGCATCTGAAAGAATGACCCTTCCTTCTGCATCTGTATTTAAGATCTCTATTGTTTTTCCATTATAAGCTTTTAAGATATCACCTGGTTTATAGGCTTTTGCTCCTAATAGATTTTCAGTTGAAGGAATGATACCGACAACGTTTATATTTGGCTTTAAAGCAGCTATGGCTTTAAAAACACCTAGAACAACTGTTGAACCGCACATGTCATATTTCATCTCATCCATTTTTCCAGCTGATTTAATAGATATTCCTCCAGCATCAAACGTTAGACCTTTTCCAACAAGAACCTTAGGTTTTTCTTCCCCACCACCGTTATACTCTAGAATAATAAATTTAGGTGGTTCATCTGTACCTTGAGAGACACCAGCAAGGCCACCCATTCCCATATCTGTGAATTCTTTTCGATCAAAAACAGTCAATTTCATTCCACCTTCAGTTGCAATATCTTTCGCAATTTCAGCTAATTTCGTTGGTGTAGAAACATTACCTGGATGGTTGCCTAAATCACGAGCAAGACAGACTGACTTACCAATTTCAAAACCTTTTTCGAGAAGACTACTATTGCAGCCGACTATAGTAACGGATTCTAATTTTGTTTTCTTATTTTTTTTTGTTTTGTAATCTAAAAATTCATAGCTGCCTAATACTAATCCTTCGCCAATAGACTGACAGTATTTTGCTTCACCACCACAGAAACATTCCGTTGCAAAAGAGTCTAAGTTCTTTTTAATGACTAACCTAGAGGCATTACCAGCTACAACTCTTGCAATATTCGAATCATAGTTTTTTTGACTTCCTAGGCCTATCAGTATTATTATTTTATCATTAAAATAGAAAGTATGGCTAGTTCCAACTTTTCCATTTACATCTCCTGAATTAATCGCGTGTTTAAACATATTTTGACTAGAAGAGTTTATGATTTCAGCGATAGGTGACAAGGTTTTTTCCTCATAGACACCTACAATAACAAGCTTCTCAGTAACAACATCCCAATTTTTTTTTGATAAATTAATATTTGTAATATGACTCATTTTTATCCTTCAGTATTTTTAATTTTAGATATTTAAATAATATTAGGTTACTGAAGTTAAGTTAAACTCCTTATGTTCAGTAGTTTGTTCTAATTTTTAGAATACTTTTATATAATGAATATTATAAATATTAAACCAAAAGAAAAGCCTCCAGCATTAATATTATTTATAATGTTTTTCAGTATTGTTGCCGCAAGTATTACTGGATCAACAATAAAAGATTCAGTTTTTCTTTCTCACTTCGAAAAATCTTTCCTTCCACTAATGTATGTTTTGATAGCAATTACAATGACATGTGTTATTTATTTTTATAAAAAATTAGTGTATCAAAAAGATCAAATAAACGTTATCATTTATTCTAGCTTAATATTTTTCGCTAGCATTTCTATTTTCAAAAATAACTTAATTGGTTGGGGTATACCCATATTTTATATATTAATTGAGGTTATCACTATTATATCCATAATGCAATTTTGGGTACTAGCAGGAGAAATTTTTAACGCACGTCAAGCAAAGCGCATTTTCTCAATTATTATTGCAGGAGGATCATTTGCGGGTATAAGTGCGGGTTATGGTATAAAGCCATTTACAGAGGTCTATGGTATTTCTAGTCTGATAAACCTTACTTTGTTTTTCATTATAGTTACAATAGTAATGGCTATAATAATAAAGCCATATAGAGTATTGATAACAATAAATTCACAAAATAGCCTACCTGCAATATCAGTTAAGCTAAATAAGATTACACCTTATACTAAAAATATTGCCTTGTTAATTGCCTTGTCCTCATTTACATCTAAAATAATTGACTATCAATTTAAAATGACTGCCGCAAGCACCTACACCTCTGAATCAGAACTTGTAAACTTTTTTGGCTTTTATTATGCATCCACTGGAATATTTACATTAATAATGCAATTTTTTATTACTGGATTTCTACTAAATAGGTTTGGAGTTTTAGCAGGACTACTTATACTACCAATAGCAGTATTATTTGGATCTGCTGGATTTATATTAGTTGGAACTTTAGCTGCGGTTTATGTTACAAAATTTTCGGATCAGGTCATTAAATTTTCGACCAATAGTACTATACAAGAAATTCTATGGCTTCCCCTTTCTTCAAAATATAAGGAACAAATAAAGCCAAGCATTGATGGTTCCCTAAAAACTATTTTTGAAGGATTAGCCGGTTTATTAATCTTTCTAATTATTTACTTCAAAGTTATACCAGAGTCAAAAATATATTTATTAAGTATTTTAACTATAATGGTTGCGATTATTTGGATATGGAATAGTTTTAGATTAAAGAAAGGGTATGTCTCATCCCTTGTGAAATCAATTGAGAATAGGCAGCTAGATTTAGATAAAATAGAAATCGATATAGAAGATATGCATACAGTGCAGATAATAGATCAGACCTTGAAAGAGAATAATGAGTTAAAACAATTATTTGCTCTTGATCTATTATGGACCGTCCCTCTTCATCCGTGGAAAACGACTATTCAATACTTATTTAACCAATCTACTTTAGCAATAAAGCGTGGAATATTAGAATTAAACTGGAAAAATAATGAAATAATACCTGATAGCTACATACTAGAAGAAATATTAAGCATAAGTGATTTAACTCCTCATGCGATAAGGTGTGCATCTCAAAGAGGAATAAAAAATTTAGACGGAGTTATAACCCCTTTACTAAAAGAAGATTCAACTTCTATTGCTTCAGCTGCGGCCATTACAATCTTATCAAAAAACCCTCAAAATAAAAAAAGTAAATCTGTGATTGAAAAGATTATTACAGATGGTAGCCAAGAAAAAATCTCAGATATGATCTCAAACATTCAAGATTATCCTAATCTTATTTCAAATGATGATCTTTTAAAAATATTTATAAATGGTGAGAGTTCTGTTAAGAATAGTATTTTAAAGTTATTGAAGAAAAAGCCGAATCAAATATTTTTTGAAATTATTTTCAGCGCTCTTTTGGAACCTTCAACTCAAAAAAATGCTAGAATGGCCTTATTAGTTAAATCTAAAAATCCATACAGAAAAAAACTAGTTGCAGTTTTAATAAATCCAAAATCAAATATAAATTCTAAAATTCAAGTTTTAAAAGTAATAGATAGAATTGAAGAAACAGAACCATTAATCAATATAATAATTCCGTTTTTGAATAACCTAGATTTAAAGATACTAGATGAATCTTGTAATACTTTAATAAAAATTTCCAAAAAGGTTGAAATAGATAAATTCAGTTTAATTCAAATTAATAACAGTATTGATCAATTAGCTAATCGAACAATTCAATTATGGAATTTTGAGTTATCCTTAAAAAATAAGATTCATTCTAAATTAATCCTGGATCATATTAAGAATGATATTCATAATCTTGTTTTAATTATTATAAAGCTGGGAACCTTAAAAGAACCAAATGTACCAATTGAAGATTATATAAGGTTTATAGAAACGAAAGACTCCCTTTTTTTACCAGCAGTATTAGAGCTAGTTGAGACTACATTTTCAAAAGAAGCAAAAAGAGTATTACTACCTCTTATCGATCCAGATTTAAGCATAGATTTCTCAGATCAAAGCTTATTACCGGATGATAATTTCAGCACCGAAAAAACCTTAATTGATTGGATTCAAAATTCGCATAAATGGAAGACAATGATAGCATTAGAATATTTATTAAAAGAAGAAAAAGTAACACTGCTTAAAGATATAGATTGGGCTAAAATAAATCTAGATATATTTAAACATACTTTTTTTAATTTTAATCAAATTGATTATTTATCAAGAAACTTTTTTGATAAAAAGATTATAATAAAAAGGAATAACAACATGTATTCAATCTTAGAAAAAACATTAATCTTACAATCAGTAGATCTTTTTCAGGATATCCCTGGAGAGATATTATCTAATATTGCACAAATTTCTGAAGAAATACATATGGATTTAGAAGAAGAGGTTTTTCTTGATGGTGATAATGGTGATTCTATGTATGTAATTGTTGAAGGGCAAATAAGTGTAATCAAGAATAAAAAAGAGATTGCATTATTGGAGCATGGAATGTGTATAGGCGAAATGGCCCTGCTCGACCAAGAACCTCGATCAGCTGATGCTATTTGTATGGCAGAGTCTACTTTACTAAAAATTAATCAATTCGGTTTTTACGAGCTAATGGCTAGTAATCATGAAATAATGAGACAAATTGTAAGAATTCTGACTAAAAGACTTCGTGAAACCAATAAAAAGCTTACTTCAAACTCGAGATAATATCTTTTACTATTCCGGGGTCTGCCAATGTTGAAATATCTCCCATATTGTTAAAATCACCATTTGCAATTTTTCTTAATATCCTTCTCATAATTTTACCTGACCTTGTTTTAGGTAACGATGGAGTAAAATGAATTTTATCGGGCTTTGCATGTGGACCAATCTCTTTGGTGACAGAATCTAAAATTTTCTGATGAATCATATCATTCGGTTCTATACCCGTCATTAATGTAACAAAAGAACATATCGCTTGACCTTTAATATCATGATTAAAACCAACAACAGCTGCTTCAGCAACACCTTCAGCTTTACCAATTGCTCCTTCTACCTCAGCTGTACCAATATTGTGACCAGAAACATTTAATATATCATCCACCCTACCAGTTATCCAATAATATCCATCCTCGTCTCTTTTTGCACCATCACCGGTAAAATAATATCCAGGGAATTTTGAAAAATAAACATCAAGAAACCTTTCATGATCTCCGTAGATGGTTCTCATTTGTCCAGGCCAAGAGGTTTTTATTGCTAATAGTCCTGAAACATTGTTGCCGATTATCTCCTCTCCACTATCTGTTAGTAATACAGGCTCAATACCAAAAAATGGAAATGTTGCAGATCCGGGTTTCGTTGGTGTTGCACCAGGTAATGGTGAAATTAAGATTCCACCTGTCTCTGTTTGCCACCATGTATCTACGATTGGACAATTATTTTTACCAATTTTTTCATGATACCAATTCCATTCTGGCTCTTTAATCGGTTCCCCAACAGTACCTAGCAACCTTAAAGATGACAAATCTTTATTGTTGACCCAAGTATTCCCTTCTTTCATTAGAGCTCGTAATGCAGTTGGAGCTGTGTAAAATTGATTAACTTTGTGCTTATCTACTATATCCCAAAATCTACCATAATCAGGGTAATTCGGAACTCCTTCAAACATTAAAGTTGTCGCACGATTTGCTAGTGGTCCATAAATAATATAGGAATGGCCTGTTATCCAACCTAGATCAGCAGTACACCAATATATATCGCCAGGTTTATAATCAAATACTATTTCATGTGTAAAGGAAGCATACACAAGATAACCTCCAGTAGTATGGAGAACTCCTTTAGGCTTACCAGTTGATCCGGATGTGTATAAAATAAATAACGGATCTTCAGAGTTCATTTTTTCAGGTTTACATTTTGATGATACATTCGAAACAGCTTCATGCCACCATATATCTTTTTCTACATCCATGTTAACAATTTCACCTGTGCGTCGAACAACAACGACATGCTCAATTGATGGTGTTTGAGATACTGCATTATCGGCATTCTTTTTCATTGGAATCGATTGATTTTCTCCTCTAACACCAGTGTCTTGAGTAATTAATACTTTACATTGAGAGTCATTGATTCGATCTCTTAGCGATTCACTTGAAAAAGCACCAAAGACAACGGAATGTACGGCACCTATTCGAGCGCAAGCTAAAACAGCGATAGCTAACTCAGGAATCATTTGCATGTAAAGACAAACTCTATCTCCTTTTTTAACACCAAGGTCCTTTAATGCATTTGAAAATCGAGATACTTCTTTAAGAAGGTCGTTATAGGTAAAATTTCTTGATTGATTAGGGTCATTACCCTCCCATATAATAGCATCTTCATTTCCAAATCCGTTTTCAATATGGCGATCAATACAATTATAGCTTGCATTAATTTCCCCACCGAGAAACCATTTAATATGACCTTTCGTAAAGTCAAATTCTTTGGTTTTATCCCATTTCTTAAACCATTTTAAGCGATTGGCTTTTTGATCCCAAAAAGTTTCAGGATTTTTAATAGACATTTGATATTGTTTATTATAATCATCTAAAGTTTTAATATGTGCAACTTCAGAGACTGAAGATTTAGGCTTAATTGTTTTTTTCATTTTGTATTATTATTCTGGTAATTTGTTATGATTAATCTTTTTAAAAGTTCCATCGCCCAGCTTTTTTACGGACACAAATGTAAATAATGCAGTGCATGCTAATACTTTATCTATTTCATGAGATTCTTTAAATGCATTAATTTGAATAACAATAGAGGACTTTCCTGCTTTACTTATACTTGCTTCGAAATTAACCCAATTCCCAACATAGACTGGCTCTTTAAATTCGATAGCATCAATAGCTCTTGTTAGTGCTAATTCTGCTTCAGTATCTTTAAGGAATCTGTGGACAGCTTTGGAAGCCGATATATCCATCCATGAAACCATTTGTCCTCCAAACAAAGTGCCAACTACATTTGCATCTTGGGGCATTACTAATTGAGAATACCTCGTTATGATCATATATTTTTTTCCATTTTAGATATTAAATGATTTTTTGTAATTAATAAAATTACAATTGCTTTTAAAGAATTTTATTAAAAAAAAATATTAAGCTATTTTCAAAGCCTCTTTTTCACCTTTCTCAAAATCTACTTTATAAAATAAAACTGCTCCTAAAATAAATAGAATTAATATTGATAAAATTCCTAGACGAACATTTCCTGTTATTAATGTAACCATACCCATTAAAAAAGGACCAATTACGGATGCGAATTTTCCGAGCATATTATAAAAGCCAAAGAACTGAGTCTCTTTATTTCTAGGTATAATACGAGCATAAAGACTTCTGCTTAGTGCTTGTATACCACCTTGGAAGATTCCAATCAAACCGGCTAATAAAAAAAGATGTAATTTTGAAGTCATAAAATAAGCAAGAAATGTGGCCGAAGAATAGCCTCCAATTGCGATTAAAACAGCATTTTTTGCACCAATTTTTTTTCCAAAACTATTATAAAGAATGGCCGAAGGAAATGCAATGAACTGTACCATAAGAAGTGCTACAATTAAATCTGAAGTTTGAAATCCTAGGGAAGAAGCCATCTTAATTGTCATTTTAATAATTGTATCTACACCATCGATATAGAGCCAATAGGCAAGTAAAAAAGTACTAACTACTTTCATCTCTCGTATTCGGCTAAATGTGGTTCTTAACTGCACAAATCCATCTTTAAAAGCTATTCTTAATGGAACTGAATTTTTAGATTCTGGTTCAGGAACAAATAGAATTATTGGTATCGTAAAGATCGCCCACCAAACAGCGACCATAATAAAAGATATTCTAATTGCTGTTGTAGAATCTGGAATGCCAAAAATTTCGGGCTTAAGATACATCAAAACATTTATTGAAAAAAGAATCCCACCTCCAAGATACCCTAATGCATATCCCAAACTAGAAACATAATCCCAATCTTTTTTATCTGCTACATCAATTAATAAAGAGTCATAAAATATATTACCAGACATAAAGCCTACTGTCGCTAAAACATAAATTAAAATAGCTAATTGCCAGTTGCCTTGTTCAACTATCCATAGTCCACTGGTCATAAGTGCACCAAAGAATGCAAATACGATTAGAAACTTCTTTTTTGCCGACCCTCTATCAGCTACGGCACCTAAAAAAGGTGAAATTAAAGCAACAATAATTGAGGCCAATGAATTGGCGAACCCTAATTGATAAGTACTCTGAACTACATCATCTGGGTTCGACCAATATTTTTCAAAAAAAATGGGGAAAAATCCAGCAGCAACAGTTGTTGAGAAAGTTGAATTAGCCCAATCATATAATACCCAGCTCCATAACTTTCTATTCTTATTCATTAATTTAACTTACCATCCTTGAAAATAAGTTGTTATACCACTATATACATTCCATCCTGAATAAATATTCTTTGCCATTATATTATTTTTAAAACCTGAATAAAAATCAAAAGATATAGGGCCTATCCTGTTTTTAGATATTGAATTAAGAATCCAAAATTCAGCTGAAACATCCAAAAATTGATATGTTGAGGAATAGCCATCGTGAGATTCCATCCAATTATCCCAAGAATTACTTTTAGAAATATATTGATCTTTACTTTTCGACATGAAATACAATTCTGAGTGTATGAGGAATCTATTCTGAAGTACCTCCATCTCACCACCTGTTTTAATTATAAAGCCTGTACCTAAATCGTACTTATATGTGTTACCAATATTGGCTAGAATAGAATCAGGGTGAGTGTGTTCACCCGAAAAAAGTTGAATAGGTGTATTCAGTGTAGCTTTTGTACTAAATTGAACTTCACTAGCTAAAAACATTCTTGTATTCTTTTTTGATTTAACATTCCACTCACTTAAAAACCCAATTGACCATCTTGGAACTCCAGAACCTATATTTGCTTCTGTAAACTGTAATTCTCTTTTTTTAAGGAATGGCGATATCGTACTTGCATAAGGTATTGATAATTGAATTAAGCCATAAAAAGTATTTGTTTTTTTTCCAGTTTTCCATGCTGGTTCTCCTGCTAATAAAATTGTAGCACCTATTTGTATATCATCAACTCCTTTTCCTTTTTTATTATTGGGATAATAAAAGGCAACTAGATCAGATAGTGAGACCGAATCTTTGTTTATCTCTTGTGGTTTAAAACCATCATCTATCAATAAATTATTGATAGGGTCATTTCCCGAGTGGAATACCCAATTAACACTATAATCTCCATTATTTCTATAATAAGAATCAAAAATCAATGATAAAGTATCTCTTAAACCTCGATTTAGATTATTATAAGTATTAGAATTAATAAATGTTTTTAATTCATTCTTAGCATTAGAGTGATAGTCTATTAATTCTTGTACTCCTTCAGCCTTTCCTATGCTGTAATTAGAGAATGTTTGTCTGATATTATATTTTTCAATTAATGCAAATGATACTGATATGGTAATTTCATCGGACATTCCATAATCAATCTTGATTTTTTTTCCTGAAAATGTTTTTTCACGTTTTTCATCAAAAAGCCCATTAATCGAGATGTTTGAATTGGTATCGATTTCTTGCTTTCCAAAGGTTGGCAATTCAAAGTCATTCTCTTGATTAAATTTAATAAGCCAACTCTCAACAGTATTGGCTGAATCAAGGATAACTGAGCCTGATTGATATAGGTCAAAATTTGAGGTAAACCTTAAATTCTCATTATGATATAAATTATTAAAATATCTACGCCCAACACCATTTAAATTGAAGTTTTGAGTTTTTAAATTCCAATGTTCTTTAGCATTCATCCTACCAATTGAGACTCTGAAAACATTGCTGGGGATTGTGGGTAATATCTGAGAGTAGAGGAAAAATGTAAAAAAGAATAAACTGAGAATTTTATTTCTCATTTATAAAGTAAAAATTGCTTTCTAAACTCACTGAACTTATAAATATCTTGGCTCCATATAGCTTGTAAATAGGATGCCGGTTTTTTTTGAGCAGCCATTATTCTCAATTCATTTGTTCCGAAAAGTTTATCAATATATCCATCTTTTTCCCATTGAAATTCTCTAGGATGAAGTTGGTTTATCAGGAATAATATTGTCGTGGCTGTTTCTAGTGGACTAAATAAATTTTTATCTCTAATAATAATTTTTATTCCACTACAAGATTCACCATCATACCTCGGAATACGGTTATGATAAGCATTACCAATGGGTCGATATTTAATCTCTTCAAAGGATACACCCGCTAATTCTTTTGACCTTATTTTATCAATTAAAAATGATGTCGATAACCAAGGTGAACCAACTATAAAATATGGTGTAGACGTTCCAAATCCAATGTTCATATTTGTACCACGAAACAAATCCATTCCATTATAAACTAAAAGCGTTTCTTCATTGACAATCAATGGAGCTGGATTACGCCAAACTAATTGAGATTCAGAAAACCAAGTATCTCTATTCCAGTTCGCTATCGGTACAATAGTTAAATCAATTTTTTTTGATTCTTTCACCCATCCCATCTCATTAATAATAAGAGCAATTTCACCATTTGTAAGACCATGCCTTATTGGGAATAAATGATAAGACTCATATGATTGGAACTCTGTTCTAGGTATTGGTCCCTCTAAAATATCACCCCTAATTGGATTTGGCCTATCTAGCAACAGTACTGGCACCTTGTGATTTGAAGCAGCCTCAAATACTTTTGACATAGTTGCAGTATGTGTTGAGTAACGACTTCCAAGATCTTGAAAATCAATAAGTAGGATATCTATTTCATCCATGACCCAATGAGGAGGATAAACATACGTATTAAAAAGATCAATAATTGGAGCATTATGCAGAGGGTCAATATTATCGCGGCCTACTAGAGTCGCTCTTTTGTCATCGATGCCCCAAATACCATTCTCTGGTGCAAGAATAAAAAGAACTTTAGAATTTGAATGTTCATATAAAAGATCAAGAATATGTTTACCATTTCTGTTTACCGCGGTTTGATTAGTCAGTATTGCAATTTTTTTATTATTAAGAGGTTTGAA